>Ga0302324_100002663_pt1 | contig 40786 bp, 36 predicted proteins | sample Palsa_T0_1_FD_201949 | JGI IMG/M metagenome (GOLD analysis project Ga0302324, IMG submission 201949) | Peat permafrost microbial communities from Stordalen Mire near Abisko, Sweden - Palsa_T0_1 | ecosystem: Environmental > Terrestrial > Soil > Palsa > Peat permafrost | place: Sweden: Abisko...
GCTATCGTGCTCGGCGTGGCCGGCTTCTTCGTGGCGCTGTCGGGGCTCAGCGACGCCGGCCAGAAGTACAACAACTTCCTGCTGGTCATCTCGTACTGGATCGGCCCGTGGCTCGGCGTGTTCTTCGCCGACCAGCTCCTGCGGCGCGGCAAGCGGGTCGACGGATTCCTGTTCGACCGCAAGCACAACCCGTGGGCCGGTTTCGCGGCGATGGCCATCGCGATGGGGGTGTCAATCTGGCTGTTCGCCAACCAGACCGACTACGTCGGCCTGGTGCCGAAGCACGTCGGAGCATTCGGCGACATCACGTTCGAGGTCGGGTTCGTGCTTGCCGCGCTGCTTTACGCGATCTTCTTCAGGCTGCAGGGCGACAGCGGCCGCGAGGAGGCGCTGGTGCTCCCGGACGGCATGAATGTCGTGCCCGCCGCCGGTCCGATAGGCCCGGATCTGACCGACCTTCCCGGCCGGTGACCGGCGCCGGGTTAGGTGCCCGCCGCCGGGATCAGGTGACCGGCGCCCGGGGTTATTTGCGCTGGAAGGTGACCTGCTCCTCCGCGCCGGCCCAGACGACCGTGTGCTGGGCCGGCGCGGACCGGGCCACCACCTTGCCGCCGCGCAGCACCAGCGTGCGCGGGGCCACCAGCCGCAGCGCCTCGGCCTCGGACGGCGCGTCGAAGACGACGAGGTCGGCCGGCCCGCCGGGCCGCAGCCCGTAATCGGGCACGCCCAGCGCCTGGGCGGGATTCGTCGTGATCATCTCGATCAGCCGCCGCAGCTCGCCGTCGCCGGACATCTGCCCAAGGTGCACCAGGACGAACGCGGCCTGCAGCGGATCGCCGTACCCGAGCGGGTACCACGGGTCCATCACCGAGTCGTGCCCGATGCACACGTTGACCCCGGCCTCCTGCAGCTGCTTCACCCGGGTGTGGCCGCGCCGGATCGGCCCGGTGTCGAAGCGCCCCTGCAGGACGGCGTTGTCCAGCGGGTTCGTCACCATGTGCAGCCCGGCCCTGGCGATGTTGGCGATCAGCCGGCTGGCGTACGCGTTGTTGTACGAATGCATCGCCGTCGTGTGGCTGGCGGTCACCCGGCCTGACATGCCGCGCCGGATCGTCTCGGCCGCCATCACCTCGACAAAGCGGGAGTGGTCGTCGTCGGTCTCGTCGCAGTGGATGTCGACGCGCAGCCCATGGTCATCGGCGAGCGCCATCGCGAACTTGACCGACTCCACGCCGTCCTCGCGGGTCAGCTCATAGTGCGGGATCCCGCCAACGACGTCGGCGCCCAGCTCGACGGCCTCGCACATCAGCTCCCTGCCACCGTCGAAGGACAGGATGCCTTGCTGCGGGAACGCGACGAGCTGCAGGTCAATCAGGCCGCGCACCTCCTCGCGCAGCTCGACGAGCGCCCGCAGCGCCCGCAGCTCACGGTCGCAGACGTCGACGTGGCTGCGGACATGCTGGACGCCGCAGGCGAGCTGCCAGCGGAGGATCTGCCCTACCCGTGACCGCACGTCCTCCCGCGTCAGGCCGGCGACTCGCTCGGCCCACACCGCGATGCCCTCGAACAGCGAGCCGGACACATTCGGCCGCGGCTGGCCGACGGTGAGCACCGCGTCGAGGTGGATGTGCGGCTCGACCAGGGGCGGGGTGACCAGCCGCCCGGCCAGGTCGATGATCTCGGTCGCGGTCGTATCGTCGCCGACGGCGACGATACGACCGTCGGCGACGCCGAGGTCGGTGAGCGTGCCGCGCCCCGCCATGCGGGCATTGCGAAGGATCAGATCGATCATCCGGCCATCATGCCCGGTCTTGTCCAGGGCTAGCCGAGGGCTAGCCGAGGGCGTCCGGCCACTGGGGCAGCGCCAGGTGGAACGTCAGCACAACGAGGCCCGCGACGATGACCATCGTGGCCGGGCTCCAGCGGCGTTCGAGGTCGCCGACCGTGGCGGCCAGCGTGGGGAAAGCAACGTCCCTGGCGAACCAGTAAGCGAGCACGTCCGGGACGATCACGACAAAGATCGCGAACAGCCCGTAGATGACGTAGCCAACGACCCACATGTCGCTGGTCGCCGCGGCTGCGACGATGCTGCCAGCGGCGACGACGCCCAGCGCGACCGGAAAGTAAGCGAACACCGACAGTTCCCGGATGGACTCGGCGCTGCTCCTCGTCAGCCGGCCGTTCGCTGTTCGTCCCCGCCCTGGCTCACCTTCGCGCGTGACGACGTATCCGGCCTGGGCCGGCGGGTGCCTGACGACGCCGAAGATGACGAACACGATGAGGACGACCACGATGATGGCGACCGGACTCCACAGCGATTCCAGGTGCCACACCGTGTTCGACAGCGTCTGCCACGGCGGGTTCGCGACCCCGGCCCAGGTCTCCGGGATCCCGAAGACCAGGCCCACGAACAGCCAGACGCCGTAGCCCCATTTCTCTCTCGCGCTGAGGCCACGCGAGCGGCCAGTTAACTGCTCCCGGCCACCGGCAGCCGCAGTGCTCGGTGGTTCGGCACTCTCGATCATGTGAGGACGTTACGGCCGCAACCCAGGCAAAGTCCACCTGCTGGCGGACCCGTTAACCTGATGAGGCAGTCACCGCGCGGTAGCACCATGGCCTGCCGGCGCAGGTACCGGCTCGTGCCGCCTTCGATCAGGGAGATGATCCCGTGGGAAGTCCCGCCCGCCAGCCGCTGCTGACCCGCCGTCAGCTGCTCGCGTCGCTCGGATGGGCCGGGGCGACCGCCGCCGTGGCCGGACCGGCGGCTGCCTGGACGCAGGGCGGCGGCCCCGCCGCGCTGGTCCGGCGCGCCGCGTCCACCGGGCCGGCCGGCTCCGACCTCGGCGCTATCGAGCACATCGTCTTCCTGATGATGGAGAACCGGTCCTACGACCACTACTTCGGCGCCTACCCGAAGGGCCGCGGCTTCGACGACCACCCTGGCGATTCGCTCGGGGTGTTCGAGCAGAGTTATCCGGGGGCGACGACGCTCTCCCCGCCGAATGTCCTGCTGCCTTTCCATCTCGACTCCGCGGCGGGCGAGGAATGCACCGACGACCTCACCCACGACTGGGGCCCGATGCACCTGTGCTGGAACTACGGGGCGATGGACAGCTTCGTCAAGGTGCACACCTCCGCCACCTACGAGGGCGCACACGGCGCCATGACCATGGGCTACTACCGCAGGAAGGACCTTCCGTTTCACTGGGCGCTCGCCGATGCGTTCACTCTGCTCGACGGCTATCACTGCTCGATCCTGGGCCCGACGCACCCCAACCGGCTGATGTCGATCAGCGGCACGATCGACCCGGCGGGGACCAGCGGCGGCCCGGTGACCGACACCAATGCGACTCCCGATTTCCTGTGGAACTGCAGGTGGCCGACGATGCAGGAGGTGCTCCAGGACGCGGGCGTGTCCTGGAAGGTGTACCACCCGTCCAACGCCGGCCTGGCCGCGCAGTACAGCGCGCTGGCCGCCTACCCGACCTGGGACCCGGCGCTGTACAACCCGACGGCCAATCCCGAGGTGATGGTCGCGAGCGACCACGTCCTCCCCTACTTCACCGCGTTCCGGAACCCGCTGTCGCCGCTGTACAAGAACGCCTTCGCGCCGACGTTTCCCACCGACTTCGTCAGCGACATCGGCTCGGGCAGCCTGCCCAGCGTGTCGTGGATCATCCCGCCCCTCGGCTTCGACGAGCATCCCTCGTCGTCTCCGGCGAACGGCATGTACTTCACGTCCCTCGTGCTCGACGCCCTGACCGCCAACCCGCAGGTGTGGTCGAAGACGGCACTGTTCCTCATGTACGACGAGAACGACGGCTGGTTCGACCACGTGCCGCCCCCGACGGCGCCGCCGGGGACGCCCGGCGAGTACCTGACCGCGAGCCCGTCGCCGATCCTGGAGCCCAAATCTGACACCCTCGGCATCAAGGGGCCGCTCGGCCTCGGCGTGCGGGTGCCGGCGATCATGATCTCGCCGTTCAGCCGTGGCGGCCACGTGGTATCGGACGTCTTCGACCACACCTCGCAGCTCATGCTCGTCGCCGAGCGCTTCGGCGTCGAGGTGCCGAACGTGTCCGCCTGGCGCCGCCGCACCGTCGGGGACCTGACCCCGGCGCTCTTCAGCGGTACCTACAACCCCCGCGTACCTCGCCTCCCCGCCGCCGTGCTGCCGCCGCAGACCTTCTCCGGCAGCTGCTCGCTGCAGGACCAGGACACCGAGACGGGCGGCGCGGCGCCGAGCGTCCCGACCAGGCAGAGAATGCCCAATCAGCAGGGCGGTACCAGCCCGGTCAGCGACCTCCGTGCGGGCAGCACGGACCCGGCGGGCGGCGCGGAAGCCAGCTCCGCGGCTCGTACCATCCTCGGCCCAGCCGAGCCGCGGCCGGTGACCACCAAGTCCTCCTACAACCGGCTGGCCAGGCGATAGGCGCCCCTGGTCAGGGCTCCAGATCAGGGCTCGCCCTGGTCAGGGCGCCGGGTCAGGGCTCGCCCGGGTCAGGGGCGGCCGTGCTCTGGCTCGGCCATTCCCGCGTCCCGCCGCACATGGCTGGCGGCACGAGAGGGGCTGTGCCGTATCCAGATCGCCACATCGAGGATCCGGAGCAGGCTGGCGCCGGCCGCTGACGGCGGGCGCAGCATCTCCACCTCGGCGCGGGCCGCCGGATCACGCAGCAGGCAGCGCAGCGCCTCCCAGGTCCACCCCGGGACGCCGACCGCCTGGACCACCACCTTGTCGCTGACCGGGCACAGCCTGGGCCGCTTGCGGGCAAGCAGCTTCGACGCGGTGGCGGTGCCGACGCCGGGCATCCGGAGCAGCACATCCCACAGCGGGTCCACGGCCGCGAGCTCCTCGTCAGCCGCTTCCCACAGGTCGGTGTCGCTGCTGATCGCGGCGAGCAGCCGGGAGACTTTCCCGGCGTCGGCGCCGAGCAGCTGCCGTACCGCGTCCGGCCGCCAGGTGATGTCCAGCAGGGACACGGCCAGCAGATCGTCCGGGGTCACCCGGTCACGGGGGTTGCTGCCCAGGAACGTGAAGGTCAGCCCGGCGAACGCCTCATCCGGACTGAAGTAGGCGGCCACGGCGCGTGGCAGCCCGGCGGCCCCCAGGCCATGGCGGAGCCGCTTGACAGCGCCCTGCACGCCTGGGTTGTCCGGTAAGTAGGCCATTACACCAGTATGACCTGCCAGCGACGCCGGGCACCGGCCGACTCGGATGATCGGTGCCCGGGTGAGCCGGGCGGCGTCAGGTCAGGCATCAGCCCCGCAGCATGTCGCCGATGATGCCCCCGGCCGCGCCGGCGCCGAGGGCCTTGCCGGTGCTGTCACCGCCGCCGCCAAGGTAGGGCATCAGCGATCCCGCCAGGACGGACAGCGGCATCGACTGCAGCCAGATCTGTCCGGGCCCGGTCAGCGCGACGAGATGGAAGCCGTCGCCGCCGAAGAACATGTTGGCGATCCCCCGCATGCGGGTGATCTGGAACTGCACGGTGCCCTGGAACATCCCGATGTGCCCGGGGTGCACGAGCAGCGTCTGGTTGGGCGGCAGCACGTAGGTGGTGAGCTCGCCGGAAAGCTCGATCCAGGCCCGGCCCTGCCCGGCCAGCTTCTCCAGGACGAAGCCGTCGCCGCCGTATATCCCGCCGCGGAAGGTCTGCTGCAGGCCCACGCTCGGCGTAATGCCCTGCGTGCCGCAGAGCCAGCCATGCCGGTGCACGAAGTAGGACTCGCCGGGGGTGATGTCGACGGGCATGATGTGACCGGGCATCTTGGCCGCGAAGGTGATGCCGCCGGGTCCCTCGTAGCGGGTCAGGAAGAGCCCGCCGCCGCCCACCACGCGCTTGAGGCCCTGCATGAACCCGCCGCCGCCACCGCCGGTGTTCGTGGTCTGGGACATCGTGATGCTGTCGGTCATCCACGCCAGCTCGCCGTGCGTGGAAACGACCTGCTCGCCCTGGTTGAGCGACACTTCCAGGATGGGCATCGTGGTGCCCTTGATCTCGGCCTGCATGGCTGCGCCCTTCGCGTTTCGGGAAGGCGCCGCCCGCCGCGGCGCTCTCCAGGTCAAGTTACTTGCGGACTGGCCCCGCTGACAGGGTCATATGGAACTTCACCGGCTCTTTCGTGGTTACATGCACCCATGGATCTCGCGTGGGAAGAGCACGGTCAGGGCGAGCCGGTCCTGTGCATGCCGGGGTTCGGCATGGACCGGACGGTGATGGCGGCCGCCATGGAACCAGTACTCGGGCAGCGCCCCGGCTTGCGGCGCGTCTACCTCGACCTGCCGGGGCATGGCGAGTCCGCGGCCGGGCCTGCCAGCTCGGCGGGCGTGGCCGGCGCCGTATCCGCCTTCATCGAAGGCCCGCTCGGCGGCGGCCCGGTCCTGCTGGCCGGCTGGTCCTACGGCGGTTACATCGCCGCCACGCTGGCCCGGCTGAGGCCAGCCACGGTCACCGGGGCGCTGCTCATCTGCCCCGCCATCAGCCTCCTGCCGCCGGCCCACCGCGAGCTGCCCGAGCCAGCCGAGCCCGGCGGGCCGGCCATGCTGGTCACCGATCCCGGGCTGGGGCACTGGCTGGACGGCGTGCCGACCGAACTGCGGGATCACCTGGCCGCGGCGGTCGGCAACAGGAGAGCCGAGGTGGCCGCCCGGGTTGCCGCCGCGCTGACGGCCTCGCTGCCCTGCGACGAGGAGTACCTGGAGCGGCTGCGTTCCGGGGGTTACCAGTCGCCGGACGAGGGCGGCGGCGCCACGTACCCGGGGCCGGCCTGCATCCTCACCGGGCGGCAGGACCGGATCGTCGGCTACGCCGACCAGTTCCGCGCCCTCGGCGCCTTCCCCGCGGCCAGTTACTCGGTCGTGGCCGAGGCCGGCCACTACCTGCCGTTCGAGCAGCCCGCTACCTTCGCGGCGCTGGTGCACGAGTGGCTGGACAACCGCGTAACTCCCGTGCTTGACAACCGGCCGGCGGGCAGTGTGCCACGGTAGTGCCCATGGAGGACTACCGGACGCTGAACAAGGCCAGCTGGGACGAGCGCGCGCCCGCGCATGCGGCGTCGCCGGACTACGCGGTCGGGCGGTTCGCCGCCGACCCGGCCTTCATCAGCGACGTGGTCCGGTTCGACCTGCCGCTGCTCGGCGACATCGCCGGGCTGCGCGGGGTGCATCTGCAGTGCCACATCGGCACCGACACGATCTCGCTGGCCAGGCTCGGCGCGTCGATGACCGGGCTGGACTTCTCGCCGGCCGCGCTGGCGCAGGCCAGCAGCCTGGCGGAGCGGACCGGCGCCGACGCCAGGTTCGTCGAGGCCGACGTGTACGACGCCGTCAGCGTGCTCGGCTCCGCCGCCTTCGACCTGGTGTTCACCGGCATCGGTGCGCTCTGCTGGCTGCCGAGCGTCCGGCGCTGGGCCGGCGTGGTGGCCGGCCTGCTGCGGCCCGGCGGCCGGCTGTTCATCCGGGAGGGCCACCCGATGCTGTGGGCGCTCGACGACACCCGGGAGGACGGCCTGGTGGTCGTCGAGCACCCGTACTTCGAGCGGGCGGAGCCGCTGGTCTGGGACGAGGGCGGCACCTACGTGCGGACCGACGCCGTGTTCACGCACAACAGGACGCATGAGTGGAACCACGGCCTGGGCGAGATCGTCACCGCGCTGCTGGACGCCGGGCTGGAGCTGACCGGCCTGGCGGAGCACGACAGCGTGCCATGGGAGGCGCTGCCCGGGCAGATGGCGCGCGTCGAGGGCGGGGAGTGGCGGCTGGCCGACCGGCCCTGGCGGCTGGCGCACAGCTACACGCTGCAGGCAGTCAGGCGCGGCTGAGTTCTCCGTCAGGACGTCACTATCCGGCCGAGGTCGATGATCGCCATCCGCGCGAGGGTCACCGCCAGGGTCTCGTCCAGGGCCCGGGCGGACGTGTTGTTCTGGGTGGCGCCCTGGACGACAACGTTGCCCCAGAGGACATAGCAGGACGAGATAGAGGCCGCGCTCAGGGTCTGCGACGCGTTCCTGACGTAGGTGCCGCACTCGGCCTGCTGGGAGAATCCGCTCGAATCAATCGATCCGGTCCGGGTAAAACCGGTGGGCGCGAGGTTAGGCGTGTAAAACGATCGCGCGGCCGCGGCGGAATCGAAGACAAAGAACGAGATGTAATCGACGGGATCCGGGCCGTGCATGGCGACCTGGATTCTGGAGCTATCGAAAAGGCCGGCCGGCGGATTCGACCCGTCGGTGAGCTCCTGGACCATCGGTGACGTCAGGATGCCCGGCAGCCACGGCGGATCGAAGGACGAGCTGTCCAGCTGGTCGTAGAGCGCGCTGGGGGTAAGGGACCCCGGCGGCGGCGGAAGCGCGGCCGCCGCGGTCCTGCTCGCCACGCTGCGCAGGTGCCGGATGGCGTCCACCGCCAGGACCGCGGTGAGACGGCCGGTGTCCACGCCAGTCCCCGGGTCGGCGAAGACCGCCTCGTAGCCCACCACCTTGTTGCTGAGCGTCAGGCAGCCAGAGCCCTCCCTGGCCGCCAGGGCGGCCGCCTGCCCGCTGGCGCACTTGACCTGGTCGCTGATCCCGGTGGCCGTGAAGCGGCCGGTGGCCTTGTAACCGGTGGGGACAGGCCTGGAGTTCGCGAAGAACGAGCTGGCCTCGCCCTGATTGTCGAACACGTAGTAGTGCACCTGGATGGACGCCGCCGGGCCGGGAAACGGGGTGTAGGTGGACGCCACGAGGCCGGGTTCCCTGACGTTGGCCACCTGGGCCGCGGAAGCCGATGCCCCGCTCGGCACGTCATCGCGCGCGAATCCGGTGGTCAGCAAGGCGTCGGCGAGCCGATCCGGCTGCGCGGCGGCGACGGCCGCGGCGGCGCTCACCGATGGCCGCGGCGACCGGCCGAGCACGACGAACGCTAAGGTCGCGATCACGATCACGACGGCGAGTCCGGCTATCGCGGCGGCCATCGCCTTGCGGGAGAAGCGTCCCGCCGGCGGCTTCGCCAGCGAGCGGTCCGCCGCCAGCGAGCGGTCCGCCGCCAGCGAGCGGTCCGCAGGCGGGATGCGGCCGGGCGGCGGCTTCGCGGCCCCGGGACTGGGTCCGAGCAGCGGTTCCAGCAGGTCAACTAGCCGGGAGACGTCATACTCCCAGCGGCTGTTCTCGAGTTCGAGCGCGTTGAGCCTGGCCAGCTGGCGCAGCGACTCCGGCAGCGCGTCGGCCTCCGGCATTAGCGTGCGCTCGACCAGGATCGGGATGGTGCGGATCCTGCGCTGCAGGGCGGTCTCGACCTCGAGCCGGACGAAGTCCCCGGGGTCGTCGATGAGGCCCGGGCCCGTCGTCCGGCCCGCCCAGTCGCCCCCGATGAGCACGAGCACCGCGCGGCTCGAGGCGATCGCTTCGGAGACCTTCTCGACGAAATCCATACCGGGATCTATCGAGTCGACGTCCATGAAGACCCGGTCCGGCCCGAAGTGCTGGGCGAGACGATCGTGCAGCGCGCGCGCCTGCCCGCTCGTCGCGCCCCGGCGGTAGCTGATGAAGAGGCCGTCAAGCCGCCGGGCCCGGTCGCTGCCTTCGTTCACGCTCTGCCCTCTCGCGGGAGTCCGGCCTCGTTCTCGCCGACCTTAGCCAAGGCGACTTTACCGGGACAAGAGCTACGGCAGCCGGGTCATCACCGGCACGCTGTGACATCGGGGCGCGGGCGGGCTGATCGCCGGGCGCGGTCCGGCGGGCTAGTCGCCGAGCTCGGCCCGGCGGCGGATGACGAACTCCTCGAGCTCGGCCCGGATCGCCTCGTCCATCGGCGGCTGCTGGTACTCCGCCAGCGTCTTCGCGCAGATCTCGCCGGCCCGCGCCGTGGCATCCCTGCCGCCCTGCTTCAGCCACCGCTCGTAGTTCGAGCTTGACGACAGCAGCGGCCGGTAGAAGCATTCCCGGAACCGCTCCATCGTGTGCGCGGCACCAAGGAAATGGCCGCCGTGCCCGACTTCCTCGTGCGCGCCGAACGCGAGCGACGCCTCGTCGATCTCCAGCGGCGTGAATTCCACCCGCAGCATCCGCAGCAGCTCGATGTCGATGATGAACTTCTCGTAGCAGCTGACCAGGCCGCCCTCCAGCCACCCGGCCGCGTGCATGACGAAATTGGTGCCCGCCAGGAACGTGGGCAGCAGCGTCATCAGCGACTCATAGGCCGCCTGCGCGTCCGCGGTCTGGCTGGAGTTCAGGCCGCCGCCGGTGCGGAACGGCAGCCCGAAATGGCGGGCCAGCTGCCCCGTGCACAGCAGCCCGATGCCGGACTCCGGGGTGCCGAAGCTCGGCGAGCCCGACTGCATGTCGATGTTCGAGAGGAACGAGCCGAAGATGACCGGGCAGCCCGGCCGGATCAGCTGCGCCAGCGCGATCCCGGACAGCGCCTCCGCCAGCTGCTGGACGAGCGCGGCCGGGATCGTCACCGGCGACATCGCTCCCATCAGGAGGAACGGGGTTAGCACCACCGGCTGACGAGCAGCGCAATACTCGAACTGGGCGTCCAGCATCCGGTCGTCCCAGCGCAGCGGGGAGTTGCAGTTGATCAGCGAGATCGTGGCCGGCGTTTCCTCGATCGAGGCCCGGCCGCCGAACAGGATCTCGGTCATCGCGATGGTGTCCGCCGCGTTCGGCCCGGAGACCACGTTGCCCATGTAAATCTTGTCGGTGAGCGTCTGCAGGGCGTAGATCATGTCCAGGTGCCGGGAGTCCAGCGGTGCGTCGTTCGGCTCGCAGATCACCCCGCCGGCCGAGTCGAGCTGCGGGAACGACTGGGCGAGCATGCTCAGCCTGCGGAAGTCCGACATCGTGGCTTCCCTGCGCACGTCGCCCTCGCGCACGAACGGCGATCCGTACACGCCGCTGAAGACCATGTGATCCCCGCCGATGTGCACGTTGTTCGCCGGGTTCCTTGCCTGCACGTCGAACTCCCGCGGGGCCTTCGCCACCTGCTCGAGCACGAACTCCGGGTCCAGCTTCACGACGTCGCCGTCGACCTCCTGGCCGGCCGTGCGGAACAGCTCCACCGCCTCGGGCTTGGCGAACTGCACGCCGATCTCCGAGACGATCCGCCGCCAGCCCTTGTCGAGGACGCCGATGGCGTCGGGCGACAGGATTTCGTACCTGGGCATGCGGTTGACGAACATCGCTACCTCAGTTCACGCGGAAGGGTGCTAGCTCAACTAACGGTGCTGGCCGCAGCGACGCTAGCTTGACCGCCGGACGGCCGGAATCTAGGATCACATAGTAGAACAAGGTTCCGTAAGATGGAACTCTGAAGGCAGGTGGCGGTGGCCAGCCCTACCGGAACACAGGCGGTCGACCGGGCGGCGCAGCTGCTCAGGGAGGTCGTACACTGCCCTGACGCGGTCACCTTCACCGAGCTGACCGCGGCCACCGGCCTGGCCAAGAGCACCACCTCGCGGCTGCTGATGGCCCTGGAGCGGGGCGGGCTGGTCCGGCGGGACGGCCGGGGCGGGTTCCGGCCCGGCGAGATGTTCGTCGGGTACGCCTCGCGCGGCGGCGCCGAGGCCGGCCTGGTCGCCGTGGCCCGGCCGTTCCTTGACCGGCTCGGCGACCTGACCGGCGAGACCGTGAACCTCGGCGTGGCCGGCCACGGCATGGTCGAGCAGATCGCCCAGGTGGATAGCACCTACCTGATCGGCGGGACCAACTGGGTCGGGCTCTCGGTGCCGCTGCACTGCGCGGCGCTCGGCAAGGTGCTGCTCGCCTACGGGGCCGCTGAGCTGCCGCCTGGCCGCCTCGAGCACCGCACCGCCAGGACTATCACCAGCCGGTCCGCGCTGCAGGCCAGCCTCGCCGAGGTACGGCGCCGCGGCTTCGCCGTCACCGACGAAGAACTCGAGCCCGGCCTGATCGCGGTCGCCGCGCCGGTGCATGCGGGCGGGGCCGCCGTGGTGGCCGCGCTGTCGGTGTCCGGGCCGGCCAGCAGGCTGACCCGCGCCCGCGTCCCCGATGTCGCCGCGAGCTGCGTCGCCCAGGCCAGCGCCCTGTCCGCCGCGCTCGGATACCAGCCCCGCCCAGGCCAGCCGCAGAAGGAAGGTGCCGCGTGACCCAGGACGAGCTACTCAAGCAGCTCTACGACTTCACCCTCGTCGGCAACGCGCCCGAGGTACTCAGCCTGACCAACCTGGGCATCGAGATGGGGCTCGGCCCCGAGATGCTGCTGTACGAGGCCCTGATCCCGTCCCTGGAGGAGGTAGGCGCCCGGTTCGAGCGCGGCGACTTCTTCGTCCCCGAGATGCTGATCGCCGGCCGGGCGATGGCCGGGGCGCTGGAGGTCCTGCGGCCGCTGCTGGCCGAGACCGGCGCCGAGTCGATCGGGAAGATCGTGATGGGCACCGTCAAGGGCGACGTGCACGACATCGGCAAGAACCTGGTGAACATCATGTTCGAGGGGGCCGGCTTCGAGGTCATCGATCTGGGCGTGCAGGTCTCGCCGGAGAAGTTCATCGACGCGATCAGGCAGCACCAGCCGGACATCGTCGGGTTCTCCGCGTTCCTCACCACGACGATGCCGATGTTCAAGGCGAACATCAACGCGCTGCAGAAGGCGGGCATGCGCGACCAGGTGATCGTCATGGTGGGCGGCGCGCCGGTGACCCAGGAGTACGCCGACGTCGTCGGCGCCGACGGCTACGCGTCCGACGCCTCGGCGGCCGTGGCACGGGCCAAGGAACTGCTGGCGCAGCGCCGCGCGCTGGCGCGGGCCTAGGCGCCCGGCATGGACACAGTCCTCCGGTCCGCTGCGGCTGAGCTGGCCATCGGCCCCGGTAATCCGTTCTGCGTCATCGGTGAGCGGATCAACCCCACCGGCCGCAGGATCTTCCAGGAGCAGCTGCGCCGCGGCGACCTGTCCCGGATCGAGATCGACGTCGCGCAGCAGGTGGCCGGCGGCGCGATGGTCCTCGACGTCAACATGGGCGCGCCGCTGGCGGACGAGACCGAGCTGATGGTCTCGGCGGTCCGGCTGATCCAGAGCCTGACCGACCTGCCGCTGTGCCTGGACTCCTCGATCGTCGAGGTCCTCCAGGCCGGCCTGGCCGCCTATCAGGGCAAGGCGCTCGTCAACTCGGTCACCGCCGAGGACGAGCGGCTGGAAGCCATCCTCCCGCTGGTCAAGCAGCACGGCGCCGCCGTCATCGCGCTGCCGAACGACGAGGAGGAGATCCCGGAGGAGCCGGCCCGCCGGGTCGAGCTGGCCCGCAAGATCATCGACGTGGCGACCGGCAGGTACGGGATCGCCATCGAGGACATCGTGATCGACCCGCTGGCGATGCCGGTCGGTGCCGACACCGGCCACGTGGGCAGGACGCTGGAGACGATCGCGCTGCTGCGCGCCGAGTTCGGCGTGAACATGACCCTCGGCGCGTCCAACGTGTCCTTCGGGATGCCGGAGCGCACGACGATCTGCGCGGCGTTCCTGCCGATGGCGATCAGGGAAGGGCTGACGAGCGCGATCATGGACGCCCGCTCGCCGCAGCTTGTCCGCTCGGTGAAGGCCGCCGACCTGCTGCTGAACCGGGATCCCTGGGGCGCGGCGTGGATCGCGGCGCACCGCGCGCAGCAGGCGGCGGCCGCCACATGACGGTGGCCGGCCAGGCGACCGCGGACGGCCAGGCGACCGGGACCGGTGCGGCGATAACGGCCGGCCCGGCGATAACGCCCGCCCCGGCGCGCGTTGACCTCTTTTTCGAGCCGAACGGAACCCGGGTGCGGGTCCCGCCGGGCGTCACGCTGTTCGACGCGGCGAGCTGGAACGCCGTCGCCATCGACTCGACCTGCGGAGGCCACGGCACCTGCAAGAAGTGCAAGGTCCGGATACTCGACGGCGCGGTCCCCGCGTCGCCGCTCGATGCCCGCGCGTTCAGCCCGGACGAGCTGCGGGACGGCTGGCGGCTGGCCTGCCGGGTGGTGACCGCGACCGATCTGCGGGTGCACGTGCCGCCGCTGGTCACCCGGCCGAAGGCGGCGACCGTCGGGGTCGGCCGGCAGGTCATCCTGCGGCCGGCCGCGCAGAAGCGGTACCTGGAGCTTGCCGAGCCGTCGCTCACCGATCAGCTGACCGACCTTGAGCGGGTGCTGGCCGCCGTGGACGACCTGGAGCTGCGGGCGGACCTGCACGCGCTGCGGGTGATCGGGCGGGTGCTGCGCGCTGCCGATTACAAGGTCACCGCGGTGATCGTGGACGACGTGCTGATCGACGTGCAGGCGGGCGACACCACCGGCCGGGTGTACGGGATCGCCTTCGACCTCGGCACGACCACCGTGGTCGCCACGCTGCTCGACCTGACCACCGGGACGCCGCTGGCCGTGGCGTCGATGCTCAGCAAGCAGCAGCCGTTCGGCGCGGACGTGATTACCCGGATCAGCGCGGTGATGATGGACCCGCTCGCGCTCGGCCGGCTCACCGGGCTCGCGCACGAGTCGCTGAACGAGCTGGCTGGCGAGGTGTGCCAGCAGGCCGGGGTGGATCCCGCCGACGTGCTGGAAGTGGCGATGGCGGGCAACGCCACGATGACCCACCTGGCACTCGGCATCGACCCGGAGCCGCTCGGCGTCGCGCCGTTCATCATGTCCACCCGGCTGTGGCCCGAGGTGCTCGCCGCCGACCTGGGCGTGGCCGTGCACCCGCGGGCCAGGGCCGTGGTGTTTCCCTCATTTGGCGCCTATGTCGGCGGCGACATCACCGCCGGGCTGCTGGCCGCCGGGATGGACAAGGACTCCCGGACCAGGCTGTTCATCGATGTCGGCACGAACTGCGAGATCGTGCTCGGCAACCGGGACGCTCTGATCGGCACCGCCGCCCCGGCCGGGCCCGCCTTCGAGGGCGCCGCGATCCGGTGCGGGATGCGGGCCGCAGACGGGGCGATCGAGGTCGTCTCGATGACCGCCGACGGCCTGGAACTCAAGGTGATCGGCGAAGTCCGGCCGACCGGGCTGTGCGGATCCGGCCTGGTGGACGCGGTCGCCGAACTCGTGCGGCTCGGGTTGCTTGACCGCTCCGGGCGGCTGATCCCCGCGGAGGCCGCGGCTGGCGTCGCGCCCGGCCTCGCGTCCCGGCTGACCCAGCTGGGCAAGGAACGCGTGTTCGTGCTGCACTGGCTCGGCGAGCCTGGTGACGTCTCGCAGTCGATCTACCTGTCGCAGCGGGACGTGCGCGAGCTGCAGTTCGCCAAGGCCGCGATCGCGACCGGGTGGAACATCCTGCTGGAGGAGGCCGGCCTGGCCGCGCGGGACATCCAGCAGGTGCTGCTGGCAGGCTCGTTCGGCAGCTACCTGTCGCCGGCCAACGCGATCAGGATCGGGCTGGTGCCGCGGCTGCCGGCGCTTCGGGTGGTGAGCGCGGGCAACGTGGCCGGCGAAGGGGCAAAAATGGCGCTGCTGTCCATGCGGGAGCGGGCCGGCGCGCTGGCGCTGCTGGAGGAGGTGAGGTATGTCGAGCTCTCCGATCGCGCTGACTTCAACGACCGGTTCATCGAGCAATTGCAGTTCCCGGCCTGAGACCGCTCTGGCTGAGACCGCTCTGGCTGAGACCGCGCGGGTCGCGGTGATCGCCTGCGGCGCGCTGGGCGGGCACATCCGCGAGATCGCCGCCCGCCGCGGCTGGGCGATCGAGCTGCACTGCCTCCCGTCGCTGCTGCACAATCACCCGGACCGGATCGCGCCCGCCGCCGAGCAGCTAGCCCGCGAGCTGCAGGGACGAGGGCTGCGGGTGGCGCTGGGGTACGCGGACTGCGGCAGCTACGGCGCGCTCGACTCGCTGTGCGAGCGGCTCGGCCTCCGCCGCCTGCCAGGACTGCACTGCTACGACGTGCTGGCCGGGCCGGGACGGCTGCGGGCGATGTTCGAGGCGGAGCCCGGCACGTACCTGCTGACCGACTTCCTGGTGCGGAGCTTCCGCCGGTCCGTGCTCGCCGAGCTCGGCCTGGACCGGTACCCCGGGCTATGGCCGGACTACTTCGGTCACTACCGGCGGCTGGTCTGGCTGGCGCAGGCCCGCGATGCGGCCCTGGACGCGGAAGCCGCCGCGATCGGCGCGATGTTCGGCCTGCCGCTGACGGTGATCGAGACCGGCACCGGCGGCCTGGAACGCGAACTCGAGCTCCTCGTCGGCTCCTCTCCACCGCCCGTGATGCCGGATCTGCTCATGATCGCGGAGGATCTGGCGTCACCTGGGATGCATATCCTCCGCGATCATGAGAGCTGCGCGCCGTGATCCGCGTCGGGCCCGTGCGCAACGGCCTCGCGCGGGTAATGCCGCTGCTGCAATGCCCCCGTTACGAGGTGCTGCCGGCGCCCGGCACCGAGCAGGCCGTACTCGACTGGGTGCCCAGGGAGCTGACCGTGACGGTCACCGCCTCCCCGGCCAAGGGCCTGGAGCAAACCCTCGCGCTGGCCGAGCGGCTGGCCGGCCATGGCTATCGCGTGGTGCCGCACCTGTCGGCCCGGCTGGTCAGGGACGACGCCCATCTCGCCGACATCGTGGCCCGGCTCACCGCGTGCGGCGTCGATGACGTCTTTGTCCCGGCCGGCGACGCCGACCCGCCGGCCGGCCGGTTCGCCAGCGCGCTGCCGGTGCTGGAGCGGCTGACCGAGATGGGCAGCCCGTTCGCCCGCGTCGGGATCACCGGTTACCCGGAGAGCCACCCGAAGATCGGCGATGACATCACCATCCAGGCGATGTGGGACAAGCGGCTGCACGCCACCTACCTGGTCAGCAACCTCTGCTTCGACCCGGCCACGCTGCGGCAATGGATCAGCCGGGTCCGGGCCAGGGGCGTCACCCTGCCGCTGTTCGCCGGCCTGGCCGGCCCGGTCGAGCGGGCCAGGCTGCTGCGGATGGCGGCGAAGGCCGGCGTCGCCGAGTCGGCCAGGTTCCTCGCCGGGCACACCGAATGGTTCCTGCGCCTCGGCACGCCCGGCGGCTACAGCCCCGAGCGGCTGCTCGAGCGCGCCGGCCCCGCCCTCGCCTCCCCCGACTCGGCCGTCGAGGGACTGCACGTGTTCACGTTCAACCAGGTCCGCCAGACCGAGGAATGGCGCCAGGCACTGCTCGGCCGCCTGTCGGCGCACGCCCCCCGCTGACGGCAGGAGCGGCTGGTAGCTGGCTGCCTCGTTTGCCCTCGCAGGCCTCGGAACCGGCACAGCCACGGACGACGAATGTGCTAGCTGAGGCCGGACCTCGCGCGCAGGGCTGTTACTAGCGCCGGGATCACCTGGTTCAGGTCGCCGATCACGGCGTAATCGGCGTGGGCGATGATCGGCGCGTCCGGGTCGGTGTTGACCGCCACGATGTGCTTGGCGCTCAGGCACCCGGCCATGTGCTGAATCGCCCCGCTGATCCCGCAGGCGAGGTAGAGCTCGGGCGAGATCCGGGTGCCGGTCTGCCCGACCTGCTGCTTGTGCGGCCGCCAGCCCTGGCTGGTGACCACCCGCGAGACGCCGAGTGCCCCGCCGAGCAGGCCGGCGAGCTCCTCCAGCGCGCCGAAGCCCTCCGGGCCGCCGACGCCGCGCCCGCCGCCCACCACCACCCGCGCCGTGGCCAGCGACACGCCGCCAGCACGCTCGGCCGATTCGGTGGCGCGGACCGCGAGATCCTCGTCGGCCAGTTCCGGCCGGAAACCATGCACCGCGATCGCCGCGGGCGACGCCGCCGGGGTCGCGGCGACGGCGTCGACCGCCACGGTGAGCAGCGCGGGCGACGCCGGCGACCCGGGCGACGCCGGCGACCCGGGCGACGCCGGCAACCCGGGCGACGCCGGCGACGTGTCAAGCACCGCGTCCTCCAGCAGGCTGCCGGCCCAGCGGTGCCGGACCAGCCGGTAGGTGCCGTCGGCCGCGCGCGCCGCCGAGGCGCAGTTCGCCGCCATCGACGCGCCGAGGATGGCGGCGAGATGCGCGAGGACCTCGTTCCCGTGGTCGGTGGCGGCGGCCACCACGGCCGTGGCTGACGACAAGTTGATCAGCTCGGCCAGCGCCCGCGCCCAGGCCAGCGGAACGTAACCGGACATCTGATCTGATTCGATCGCATAGGCGTCAGTCACGCCGTAGGCCGCCAGCGCGGCGGCGGGAACCTCGGCGCCGGGCGCGAAGACAGCGGCAGTCACGAACCCGTGCGATGTGACATCGGGCGGGTCAGGTGCCGTGCGATGTGACATTGGGCGGGTTCCCGGCGCCTCCGGCGCCTCGCTGGCCGCCAGTTCCCGGCTGGCCGCCAGTTCCCGGCTGAAGGTGAGCGCGCGGAGTGAGGCGTCAGCGGCGCCGCCGCCGGCGTCGAGCTCGACCAGGCAGAGCACGGTCACGACAGCACCCCGAGCTCCTCGAACAGCCGGACCAGGGCGGGCACCGCGTCCGCGCCAGTGCCGAGGATCTCTGCCCGCTTGGTCTGGCCGGCCGGCACCCGCAGCAGTTCTTTCCGCAGGCCCTCCGCGCGGTACTCGGGCTCGAACCGCTCGATCACCGCGCGCTTCGCGCGCAGCCGGCCCGGCAGCGACGGGTACCTGGGCAGGTTGATGCCCTCCCTGACGCTGATGACAGCAGGCAGCGTCAGGTCGAAGACTTCCTCGCTGCCCCGGTACTCGCGGCTAGCCCGGGCCCCGCCCGCGCCCCCGGCTCCGCCCCCGCCCCCGGCTCCGGCCGCGCCCCCGCCCGCACCCCCGGCTCCGGCCCCCCACCCAGCCCCGGCTCCGGCCCCGCCCGCTGGCCCGGCTGAGGTCGCGCCCGCTGGCCCGGCTGAGGTCGCGCCCGCTGGCCCGGCTGAGGTCGCGCCCGCTGGCCCGGCTGAGGTCGCGCCCGCTGGCCCGGTGATCTCCAGGTTCTTGATGCCGGTGACGCACGGCAGGCCGAGCGCGTGCGCGACCCGCACCGGGACCTGGTAGTCGCCGGTGTCGGCGGCCTCGTTCCCGAACAGCAGCAGGTCGTAGGCACCCTCGGGCCCGGCGGCGCGGCGCCGGACCGCGCCGGCGATCGCCGCGGCGGTGGCAATCGGCCCCCACTCCCGGCCGTCGGTCTCCAGCAATACGCCGTGACCGGCCCCGAGGGCGAGCATGTCGCGCAGCTGATCGGCCGCCGCCGCGGGCCCGAGGGTCAGCACGGTCACGGTGCCGCCGAGCCGCTCGGTGATCCGGACCGCCTCCTCGACGGCGCATTCCTCGTGCGGGCTGACCGTGAAACCGGACATCCGGGTGTCCACGTCCTGCCCGTCCGGCGTGACCACGACCCTGCCGCCGACCATGGGCACCCGCTTGACGCAGACCAGTATGTCCATGCCGGTCAGCTCCCGACCCTCTCCACGCCCCGTCAGCTCCTGACCCTGTCCATGCCGGTCAGCTCCTGACCCGCGCGTTCTCCGGGTCGAACAGCGGCGTGGCGCCAGCCACGGCCACGGTCACCGGGTACTGCTCGGCCATGTACTCGACCGCGAGCCGGCTGCCCTCGCGCGCGCGGTCGGCCGGCAGGTAGGCCATCAGCAGGTGCCTGCCCACCGACGGGCCCGACCCCGCGCTCGTCACGTAGGAATGCCGTCCCTTCGCATCCACCAGGGGCTCCCCTGCCAGGGTCAGGATGGGCTCGCCGCCCAGCATGTATCGCAGCTGCCCGCTGGCCGAGCGGTGGTCGTCCACGGTCAGCGTGCAGAGCACCGCGCACGGCGGTGCCTCCCGCTGCGCCAGGTACGCCTCCTTGCCGGTGAACGGCTGCGGCTTCACCGACGGGCGGGTCATGCCGGCCTCGACCAGGTTGTAGCCGGCCTCGAGCTCGGCGCCGTAGGCACGGTAGCCCTTCTCCAGCCGGCCAGTCGTACCGTAGACGCCGATGCCGGCCGGCACCAGGCCGTGCGGGGCGCCCGCGGCCCAGATGGTGTCCCACACCCGGGCGCCCTGCTCCATCGGGACGTACAGCTCCCAGCCGAGCTCACCGACGTAGGAGATCCGGGACGCCAGCACGGTGACGCCGCCGATCTCGATCTCCCGGCAGGTGGCGAACGGGAACCCGCCATGGGAGAGATCAGCCGCTGTCACGGCCTGCAGCACGATCCGTGCGTTCGGCCCCCAGATCCCGAACGTCGCCCACGCGGACGTCACGTCGGTCAGCCGCGCCGAGCCGTCGCCGGGCAGCTGCCCGCTGATCCACTTCTTGTCCATCATCCCGGTCGCCCCGCCGGTGACCACCCGGAACGCCTCGGGGCCGAGCCGCATGACCGTCAGGTCCGCCCGGAAGCCGCCGGCCTCGTCGAGCAGCGAGGTGTAGACGACCCGCCCGATCCGGACGTCCAGCTGGGCGACCGCGGCCGACTGGACGGCGGCCAGCGCCGACGGCCCGGTGATGTCCAGCACGGCGAACGCGGACAGGTCGACGAGCCCGCAGCCATCGCGCATGGCGAGGTGCTCGGCGTTGATGATCGGCGACCACCAGCGCGACTCCCATTCGGCCTCGCGCTCCATCAGCCGCCCGGCGTAGCGATCCAGCAGGCTCTCGTTGGATGCGTACCAGTTCGGCCGCTCCCAGCCGGCCGTCTCGATGAACACCGCGCCGAGATCCCGCTCGCGGTCGTAGGCCGGGCTCAGCCGCAGCGGCCGGCCCGACTCCCACTGCTCGGCCGGGTGCACGATGCCGTACATCTTGTTGAAGCCCTCGCGCGCCCTGGCCGTGACGTGCGCGGTGGTGCGCTGGTGGTCGTAAAACCTGGAGATGTCCGCCTCGTGGATGTCGATCCCGGGGGTCTCGCCGGTCATCCACTGCGCCACCGCCCGCGCGATGCCCGGGCCCTCCTTGATCCAGCTGGCCGCCGCCGACCACAGCCCGGGGACCTCGGGCGTCTCGCCGAGCACGGGGTGCCCGTCCGGCGTCATCGAGATAAGCCCGTTAATTGCATAACGGATGCCGACCCGCTCGTCACCCAGCAGAGCAGGCATCAGCTCCAGGGCCTCGGCCAGCTGGGGGTCGAAGTCGTCCTGGGTGAACGGCATCTCGGTCGGCGACAGCACCGACTCCTCGATGGACGGGATGTCGTCAGGGCCGACGATGATCGGCCGGTGCGCGTAGGAGCCGACCTCCATGTCGCCGCCGTGCTGCCGCTCGTACATGTTGGTGTCCACGTCGCGGACGATCGGGTAGGCGATCTCCCCCGCGGTGTCGGCGAACAGCGGCACCGGGCCGACGCTGATCATCTGATGCACGATCGGGGTGAGCGGGATCCTGGCTCCCGCCATCCGGGCGATCCGCGGGCTCCAGACGCCGCAGCAGATCACGCAGACCGGGGTCTCGATGTCGCCCTTGGTTGTCTGCACGGCGCCGACCCGGCCGGCCGGCGTTACGTCGATGCCGAGCACCTCGGTGCCGGCCAGCACGGTCAGCGCGCCGAGCCGCTGTGCTTCCTCGCGCATCAGGGTCCCGGCCCGCAGCGAGTCGACCACGCCGACCGTCGGGAAACTGAGCCCGCCGAGGATGACGGACTCGTCCAGGTACGGGACGAGCTTGGCGACCTCGCCGGGCGAGAGATGATCCGCCGGGATGCCCCAGGCCCTGGCGGCCGAGCCGCGACGGCGGAGTTCTTCCATCCGCCCGGCCGTGCGGGCAACCTCGATCCCGCCGCTCTCGGTGAACACGCCGAGCGCCTTGTACTGCTCGGCGCTGTCGCGGGTCAGCTCCATCATCATCTTGGAGTACTCGATCGGGAAGATGAAGTTCGACGCGTGGCCGGTCGAGCCGCCCGGGTTGGGCATCGGCCCCTTGTCGACGAGCACGAGGTCACGCCAGCCGAGCCTGGCCAGGTGGCAGGCAAGTCCGTTGCCGACGATTCCCGCGCCCACGATCACGGCGCTGGCCCGGGTAGGGATGTCGTTCATGCCGCTGGTTCCCGCCGTTTCCTGTCGTTCCATCGCCTGTGCTGCCCGGCCGCGGTCAGCCTCGGCGCGGCCACTGCCAGTCTGGCCCCGCTCCCGGATTTCCGGGGGCGGGGCCAGACTGTACCCGCATGCGGGCCGGGGCTGGCTACTCGACCGGGATCTCCTTGTTGATCAGGCCGAGGTCGATGCCCTGCCGCCTGCGCACCACCCGGGCCACCACGTACACGACGATGGCCAGGACGTACAGCGCGGCCATGAAGACCAGCGACGAGTGCAGGTTCACGTAGTAGAGGTCGTTGCTCAGCCACTCGTACAGGTTGAAGCCCAGCAGCGCGATGGTGACCCAGCCGGCCACGGGGACTACCTGGACTCCGAGGATCCTGATCTTGCTGGCCGGCGATGACCGCCAGAGGTCCTTCTTGATGAACGGCAGCAGCACCACGGCGATCGCGCTGAACAGGAAGGTCACGGCGATCACCAGCGTCGCGTCGTAGGTGTACTTCACGAACGTCGAGTTGTAGGCGTACACCGCGCTCAGGCCCACCGCCGGCAGCAGCATCAGGATCAGCGAGTAGAACGGCACCTTGCGCTTCTCCGACACTTCCGCCGCCCGGTCCGGCAGTACCCGGTCGAACGCCGCAGCGAAGATGACCCGGGTCGAGGACAGGAACAGGGTCCCGACCCAGCCGAAGAACCACAGGCTCATCACCAGGATCAGGATGACCTGGAACGCCGTGTTGTGTACCAGCCACGCGGCGAACAGGACCGGATACGGCCAGATGGGCAGGACAGGGGTCTCGTTGAAACTCAGCGCGTTGGAGTTCTGGTAGAAGGTCCAGCCGATGGTCTTGTCGATCAGCAGCAGGAAGGCGACGGTCAGGATCACCGTGATCCACAGGCCGCCGAACATGCCGGACAGGACCCGCCTGAAGTCGTTCGCGCCGCGGATCTCGCCGTACAGGGTGGCGCCCCAGTTGGGCCAGAGGATGAAGAACATCATGATGGGAACCAGCAGCATGGTCGGCCCGAGCGGGCCGAAGCCGATGGGCTGGGCGTGCAGGCCGGCCTTCGCGGCGGCGGCATGCGTGGCACCGTAGGCGTTAGTCAGGCCGAAGAGCTTGTGCGTCTCGAGGTTGAACGAACTGACGAACGTGGCGTGGTTGTTCACCAGCAGCAGCACCACGATCACGGCGAAGCCGGCCAGCCCGCCGTAGAAGCACCACCGCTGGAACTTCGCGTAGCCGGCCATCCCGATCGACACCAGGAGGCCGGCCAGCACGATGGTGATCAGCGAGACGACGAAGATCCCCGTGTGCGTGCCGAACCAGGCCGCGCCGGCGGTCGCGCCCGAGCCAGGCCAGGTCCACTTCAGGGTCGCCCACAGCGGCTCGAAGAACTGGACGGCGAGGATATTGCCGTAGATCGGCGCCCACAGCCAGAGGATGAACCACCACCCGGTGGCCGCCATCACGAAGCCGAGGCCGCTGCCGAGGATCCGGGTCTGCCAGACGTAGTCGCCCCCGGCCCGCGGGATCGTCACGATGAGCCCCGCGTAGGCGACCACGAGGAACGATACCCAGATGCCGGATATCACCACGGCCGTGATCAGCTGTCCCTTGGGAAACGCCGGGGCCGCGAAGGCGAACTCGTAGATCGCCAGCGTGACGAAGTTGGTCGCCAGGCACGCGTAGATCATCGAGTCTCTGACCGACCAGCCCCTGACCAGGCCAGTCGCGTTACGGAGGAATAGTGTCGGCGTCTCGCCGCCAAAGCTCTCGGCCGCCATGCTCGCCTCCCAAGAGATGATTTTTCAGGATCAGATCGTAGACCGCCCGTGCCCTGAGATCACTGAAGTTCGGCTGTGCCTAGCCATTGACGAAAAGATATTTGCTGACTTTGCCCTTCTTCGCGTCCAGCTCAAGCACCGCGCCTTGCAGCACTCCGTCGCCGTAGACGCTGCCGGGGTTCATGGCCAGTGTCCGGCCCATCCGCTTGATCCCCCGGCTCTCGTGAATGTGGCCATGCACGGAAAGCATCGGCTGGTGCGCCAGGATCGCGTCCCGCACCGCGGTGGAGCCGACGGCCTTCATCACCGCTCCCCCGTGCGTCGGCCGGAGCGTCTCGTCGAGCGCGGGCGCCTCGTCAAGGCCGGTGCCGTACGGCGGCGCGTGGAAGTTGAAGATCGCCCGCTCCATGTCAGGTATCTCGCTGACCACGGCCTCGATCTTCGCCGCGAGCTGGTCCTCCGGAGCCTCGCGGAAGGTGTTCCACGGGGTCGGGTTGGTCCACCCCATGGAAACGAGGTGGAAGCCGCCGAGGTCGAGCATCTTGCCCTCGCCGAAGCTCACGCACGGGGATGACTCGATGATGTCGTCGATCTCCCAGATGTCGTCGTTGCCGCCGTTGAGCACGCAGGGGATCTGGCCGCCCTTCAGCTTGCCGTCCGCCATGTCGAGCCACCGGTCAAGCGACTGGGTCATCTCGACGGTGAACCTGCGGTCGACCGCTCCGTCGGTGTCGCTGAGGTACCTGAGCTCGTCCGGCGTGACGATCGCCGGGTAGGAGCCGGAGTTGCGGATCTGGCGCTGGATCTCCTCCAGCTCCTGCTGGGTCTCCAGCCGGTACTGCTGCCCGCGCACCGTGACCTGCCAGTAGCCGGGGAAGGAGGTGATCGGCACCATTATCTTCCCGGTGACGTCGCCGCCCAGTACCACCACGTCGGCCTTGTAGAACGCGGCGGCGTTCAGGAACTTGCGCCAGCAGATCTCTGAGCCGTGGATATCGGTGGCGAAAAAGACCTTCATGCGACATCACGCCCTTATCGCGCTCCTGTGCAACGGTGTAGCACCCATCGCAAACGGGCGTCAAGCGTAGGTACCGCCGGAAACCATCCTGAGCCGGGTCAGTGGCCGACTTCCTCGGGCAGCTCGTACCAGCGCACCCGGTCGCCGACGTTGGCGCGCAGCTTCCACTTGACGCCCTTGGGCGCCGACTCGGCGATCTGGAGCAGCCGCTGGCTCTGCGCTACCGGGTCGAAGGGCGCGCCAGGCGGCGCGAGGGCCGGCTGCCCGGCGACCAGCCCGGGCAACTTGGCCAGGTTGCCGGTGACCGTTCGCCACCATCCCCAGTCGCTGCCGAGCAGCTTGCCGAAGCGCTCGACGTCGATGGCAGGCCCGTCGCCGGCAGGACCGGGCCCCTGTTCGTCGCCGCGCACCGGCAGAGCGCTCAGGAGTTGCAGGATGTCCCTGACGTCCTTCTCGTTCAGCTCGATGATCTGCAGCTTGGACAGCAGCACGTCGACCGCGTCCACGGTCAGCGGCAGCCGGCCGAACGACGGCCTCAGGTCAAGCGTGTGGCACATGGTCAGCCGGTCGACCATGACGTCGATCGGGCGGCCCGACGGCGCGTTGAAGTACATCTGCCGGTCGCCGTTGAGGTTGTTGAACCTGCGGTCCCCCACGCAGCCGCTGCGCTCCAGGTAGGCCACCACGTTCTTGCGGCCCTTGGACAGGCAGGCGAAATCGATGTCCTGACCCCGGCGCAGCCGCGGCGGGAAGTCCGGGCAGATGACGCGGACCGCCAGCCCGCCGAGCAGCTTGAGGCCGATACCGGCGTCCGCCGCGCCGCGGGCGAGCGCGAGCGCCTCGGGCAGCGGATCGTGCACCGATCCGGGGGTGATCGGCTCGTCAGGTGCCTGCTCACCGGGTGCCTGGGTGCCCACGAGTACTCCTCTGCCGGCCGGTCGCGCGCGGCGATGCCGGGCGCGACGACACAATATCTCTCAACCCGAATGATTTCGATGAGAGGCGAGGACCGTGCGGGAGCACTTGCTGTACATCAACGGGGCCTGGCGCGACGGCGGCGGCGGGCTGGCGGCGGCGGTCAGTCCCTCGTCGGGCGAGACGTTCGCCTCGGTGGCAGCCGGCGACCGCGGCGATGTCGATGACGCGGTCGCCGCCGCCCGCGCCGCCTGGCCAGCCTGGGCCGCCGCGTCGGCCTTCGACCGGGCGGGCTGGTGCGAGAAGATCATCGCCGGGATCCGGGAACGCCGCGAGGAACTGGCCCGCGCCCTTACCCGCGATCAGGGCAAGCCGCTGGTCGCCGAGGCCTATGACGAGGTCGACGAGCTCGCCGAGTACTTCCGGATGGCCGGGGAGGACGCCAAGCGCCGCGAGGGCGGGCTGCCCGCGTCCACGTCAGCGGAGCGCAGGATCCTGGCCACCCGGGTGCCGCTCGGCGTCATCGCCGTGGTGAGCCCGTGGAACTGGCCGTACACGATGGGCGCGGAGCTGTTCGGGCCGGCCATGGCTGCCGGTAACACGGTTGTCTGGGTGCCCGCGCCCACCACCTCGGCCTGCTGCGCGGTGCTCGCCGGCGTGCTCGCGGACGCCGGGCTGCCCGCCGGGGTGTTCAACTACGTGCCCGGCCCCGGGCCGGTTGTCGGCGACGCGCTCGTCGGCCACCCGGATGTCGCCGGTGTCGGCTTCGTCGGCTCGGTCGAGACCGGCGCCCTGGTCGCGACCCGGGCAGCGGGCAAGGCGCAGCTGCTTGAGCTGGGCGGCAACGGCCCGATGGTCATCCTGGAGGACGCCGACCTTGAGCTGGCCGCCGACGCGGCTCTTGAGGCCGCCTATCTCTGCGCCGGCCAGAGCTGCACGGCGGGCGAGCGGTTCCTCGTGCATGCCGCGGTCCGGGGGGAATTCGTCGAGCGGGTGGTGGCTGCGACCAGGGATCAGGTCAGGCTGGGCGACCCGTTCCAGCCGGAGACCACGATGGGGCCGCTGAACAATGAGGCAACGGCCGTCAAGTTTGACCGGCATATCGCCGACGCCGTGGCCGCGGGCGCGCGGGTGTGCTGCGGCGGGCGCCGGGCGCCCGGATTCCCGACCGCGCTGTACGCCGAGGCCACCGTGCTTGACGGCGTCACGCCGGGGATGGCGATCGAGCGGGAGGAGACGTTCGGGCCGGTGGTGCCGGTGGTCGAGGTGACGTCGGCCGCCCAGGCGCTAGAGCTCACCAACGCCTCGCCGTACGGCCTGACCGCCGCGGTCTTCACCGCGGATCTCGAGCGCGGCCTGGCGTTCGCCGAGCGGGCCAGGGCCGGCTGGGTCAACATCAACGCCTCCACGAACCTCTGGGAATCCCACCTGCCGTTCGGCGGCCGGTCCGGCAGCATCAGCGGCCGCGGCCGGGTCGGCGGGCGCTACCCGATGGAGACCTTCACCGAGCCCAAGACGATCGTCTACCCCGCGCCGAGATACGGCAGGAACCGCGACCAGCCCTGACCAGCCCTAGCCAGCGCCACCGCGACCGGCATCGGCGGAAGCAGCGGCCTGGGGGCCTGAGTCCGCGACCTACTCCCGGCGGTAACAGCGGCTCGGCTGGCCCGCCCCGTAACGCAGCAGCCCGATCCGCATGCATCAGCCCGGTGACTGCGCGGTCCATCCGGGAGTGGCTAGGGTCGGGGAATGCCGCCTCCTGAGCAGACGCCCTACCTTTTCGAAGGGCCCGGCGCAGAGGTCAGTGACTCGCGTGAGCTGCTGCTCGGGTATCTGGACTGGTACCGCGACGCGCTGCTCCGCAAGATCGACGGCCTGTCCGACGTCCAGCTCAGGACGCCAGCCGGGCCGCTGGGCTGGTCCCCGCTTGGCCTTGTCAAGCACCTCGGCTGGGTCGAGCGGCGCTGGATGCAGTGGGGGTTTGACGCCGAGGACGTCGTCGCGTGGCTGCCCGGCGGTGACCTGGCGGAGATGACCGTGACCGCCAGCGAGCCGACGCAGGACGTGCTGGCCGCGTACCGGCGCGAGGTCGAGCGGACCCGGCAGCTGTGCGCACCGGCCGCGCTTGCCGACAGATCGAAGCTGGGCGGCCGGTTCCCGGCACCGGGCCCGGCACCGTCCCTTGGCCGCATCCTTTTCCACCTGCTGCAGGAGTACGCCCGGCACGTCGGCCACCTCGATATCGCGCGCGAGCTGATCGACGGCACCACCGGCGAGTAGCTGTCCCGCGCACTCCGGCCTGTTCCATGATCCCGGGGATCATGGAGGTGCGGGCCTGGCTGGCGGAGCGCGGGGCCAGGGCCGACCTCGATGTGGTGGTGGAGGGCGAGACCCCGGCGGATGACCCCGCGGCCGCGACAGCGCGGGTCACGCCCTGGGCGGAGGCGGGGTGCACCTGGTGGCTGGAGACCCGGTGGGAGATGCCGCATCACTCGCCGGAGCGGATGCGCGAGATACGGCAGCGGCTGGCCGCAGGCCCGCCGACGGTTACCGGCGGAGTTCGCGCATGACCCGGCGGCGCTCGGCGCCGGTGAGCTTGTCGATGTAGAGCTCACCGCGCAGGTGGTCGGTCTCGTGCTGCAGGCAGCGGGCCAGCTCGCCGGTCCCGGCCACGATGACCGGCCGCTGCTCAAGATCGACGCCTTCGGCGACGGCGTACCAGCTCCGGGTCAGGTCCGCGCTGACGCCGGGGATGGACAGGCACCCCTCGGGACCCTCGTAGCTGCCGGTCGCCTCGACGATCCGGGGGTTGATCAGGTAGCCGAGCTGGGCATCGACGTTGTAGGAGAACGCGGCCAGGCTGGAGCCGATCTGGCTGGCGGCGAGCCCGGCCCGGCCGGGTTCCTGCACGGTGTCGATCAGGTCGGCGATGAGCTGGGCCAGCGCGTCGTCGAATCGGGTGACCGGATCCGACGGAGTGCGCAGCACGGGATCGCCGAGCAGCCGCAGCGGGCGGACGGTCACGCCTGCCCTGCCGGATGCACCGCACCAGTAAACACGACCGGGCGGTCGGTAATGTCCGCAACCAGGCCGGGTGCATTGACGTCGAAGAGGCATGAGAAACTTCAGAACCCCCCTGGCCGGAGGGGCGATAGCAATCGCCGCCCTCTTAGCCGCGGGATGCAGCAGCTCAGCCCCAGTCACGCATGCGCCGCCCTCAGCCACGCCCACGGCGACGCCGGTGTCACACCACCACCTCGCTCGCTGCCGGTCGTCCCAGCTGCGGCTGATGGCTGGCCCCCTAGTGTCGGAGGCCACCCAGCAGGAGACCTTGCCGCTGGTATTCCGCAACGTCTCGGCAACCGCCTGCGACATGCGAGGCTATCCGGGCATTGCCCTGCTGGACAGCAAGGGAGCCGGGCTGGCGTTCAGGTACCGGCGCGGCGGTGACCAGATGCTCACGAGCATGCCGCCAGCACTGGTGGCCCTGGCACCCGGCGCGGCCGCCTACGCGGCCATCAACCAGGACGCGTGCGTTGCTCGCGTGCGGCACTATTCGGCACGCGTCGAGGTGACGCTTCCTGGCAACCAGGGGGTGCTCGTGCTCAAGCAGGCCCACTACCCGGAACTTGGATACTGCGGTCCGGGCGATCCCAGCCACGTCGTCGACATCACCCCCATCGAGCCCACCGCAGCGGACGTGCTCGCCCAGCATTGAGCGGCAGACGCGGCGGGAAGCAGGATGAGCTGGCATGGGGATACGCGTCGAGCCGATGACGATGGCTGACCTCGCCGATGTGCTGGCCGACCATGCCCGGTTCTGGGGCGAGCGCGACTTGCGCCACCTGCACCTGACGGCGCTGGTACAGGAATTCGGCGAGACCTGCCTGACCGCGCGCCGCGCCGGCGCCGGCGGCGATGGCGAGATCGACGGATACCTGATCGGGTTCACCACGCCGCGCCGCGTGGGTTACATCCACGCGGTCGCGGTGCGCGACACGGCCAGGCTCGGCGGGATCGCGGAGACCTTGTACCGCTTGTTCGCCCGGGCCGCCATGGCGCAGGGCGCGGTCACGGCGAAGGCGATCACCAGCGTGGCCAACACCGGGTCGGTGGCGTTCCACCGCCGCCTCGGCTTCGCGGCACGCCGCGCCGAGGACTACGACGGGCGCGGCAATCCGATGATCGTGCTGACCCGGCCGCTCCCGTTTGATTTTTAACGGGCCTGCTGCGGCGAATGCCGGCCGCAGCGGAGCCGTGCACGGCGCCGGGCCGGGCGGGCGCGTCAGGCGCTGATGACCTGCAAGGTGGCCAGGGTCGGGTCCGCCGCGTAGGCGATCCGGCCGCCGTCGGCGAGCACCTCGCGCAGCGCGGCCAGTGCCTCGGCGGTGATCAGCTCGCCGGGGGCGAGCACTGGCACGCCGGGCGGATAGGGCGCGATCAGCTCCGCGCTGACCCTGCCCACGGCGGCACCGGCCGCGACGGTCTCGTTCGGCGCGAAGAACGCCTCCCGGGGCGCGAGCACGGTCTCCGGCACGACCGTCCAGGCCGCCGCGGCCACCGGAGCGCGCGGGCGGGCCCGATGCCGCTCGACGGACGCGATCAGCGCCTCGGTGAACGCGGCTACGGTGTCAGCGTCGTCGGCCAGGGTGGGGATCGGGATGATCGTGTCGCGGTCGGCCATCTCGACCGGCATCCCGGCGGCGATCAGGTCCCGCTCGATCGCGTGGCCGTGCGCCCCGGTGCCGGCCAGCAGCACGACCAGCTTGGCCGGCTCTACGCCGGGGCCGTCGAGCACGCCGAGCCCCGGCACCTCGCGCAGCCGCCGCCTGGCGGTGGCGACGCAGTCCATCAGCCGACCGCACAGGTCCTTCCCGTCCCTGGCGAGCAGCGCCCGCGCGGCATCGATGCTGGCCAGGATCGAGCCGGCCGGGCTGGTCGTGTGGGTGGCCTCGAAGGCGCGGTCAAGCCGGGCCGGATCCAGCCGCTCCGTCCGGGCGAGCACCAGCGCGCCCTGGCCGTAGGCGGGCAGCGCCTTGTGGGCGCTCGTCACCATCGCGTCCGCGCCCGCGGTGAGCGCGTGCGGCGGCAGGCCCGGATGGAAGCCCAGGTGCGCGGCCCAGGCGGCGTCCACGATGAGCGGCACGCCGGCCTCGTGCGCGACCGCCGCGTGCCCGGCGAGGTCACCGGTCGTGCCGACGTAGGACGGCTCGCCGAGAAACACGCCGCAGGCGCCGGGGTGCGCCTGCAGCGCGGCCCGCACGGTCTCGACAGCCACCGGCCCGGGCAGCCCGGATACCGGATCTACCTCGGGCCGGACCCAGACCGGGCGCAGCCCGGCGAGCACCAGCCCGAGCAGCAGCGACCGGTGCAGGGTGCGGGTGACGACCGCGTAATCCCCTGGCCTGCCCGCCGCCAGCGCGAGGGCCTGGTTGCCGTGCGTGGAGCCGGCCACCGAGAACCGGCACCAGTCCGCCCCCCACAGCCGGGCGGCCCGCCCCTCGGCGTCAGCCAGCAGTGCATCCGCGCGCTTGATCGGGGCCAGCCCGCCGTACAGCGGCGCGTCGCCGGCCACCACCGTCCCGACGAGATCGTGGCGCTGCTTGTGCCCGGGCACGCACATCGGCGTCAGCAGCCCGGCGTCGGCCTGCCCGGTGACGTCCAGCCAGGCGCTGAGCAGCGGCGCGTCGGCCCGCAGCCCGCGCGGATCGCGAGGATCAGGTGCTCCGATATCAGTCATCCGGCCAGTGTGCATGATCAGCACATGGCGCAGCATGGTAGCTGACGACCGGCTCTGAGCGGAGGACTGCGGCAGTGAAGATCTTCATCAGCGCGGATATGGAGGGCATCACCGGGCTGGTCGACGCCGGGGACGTGCAGCCGGGCGGCCGGGACTACGAGCGCGGCCGGGTGATGATGACCGAGGACGTCAACGCCGCCATCCGGGGCGCGCTGGCGGCCGGCGCCACGGCTGTGACGGTCAACGACGCGCACGGCCCGATGCGGAACCTGCTGACCGATCTGCTGCACCCGGCCGCGACCCTGATCCGCGGCCGACCCAAGCCGATGGGCATGCTGGAAGGCCTTACCGGCGATTTCGACGCCGCGGTGTGCGTCGGATACCACGCCCGGGCGGGCGCGCTCGGCGTGCTCAGCCACAGCTTCATGGGTCACGAGATCGAGGACATGTGGCTGGACGACCGGGTGACCGGCGAGATCGGCCTGGCGCATGCCACCGCCGCGGCACTCGGCGTTCCCGTCGTGGCGCTGTCGGGCGACGACGCCGCCTGCGCCGAGATGTCCGAGTGGGATCCGGCCGTGGCGACCGTCGCGGTGAAGGGCGCCCGCGACCGGTTCGCCGCCGAGCTGCGCCCGGTAGCCGAGGCCCGGGAGGCGATCGCGCACGCCGTGACCGGCGCGCTGCGCGACGGCGCGCTGCGCGACGGCGCGGCGGGCGGCAGCCCAGCGCTCGCGCCGGCCCGCTCCGCGCGGGCGGCGCGCACCATGGCGGTGCGGTGGCAGTCGGCGTCGGTGGCGTCCCAGCTGGCCGCCGTTCCCGGGGTCAGCCTGCGGGACAGCCGCACCGTCCAGGTCACCGGCGCGATGCCGGACCTGTTCCGGCTGCTCGGGGTCTTCATGGCGGTGGCGGCCGCGCTGACCGGCCAGCCGCCCTACTGCTGAACGATCTCAGGTTCTCGCGCCGGGAGGGCTCTTGACCGTGGCCATCACCGTGTACTGGCAGCAGGGCGTCCCGGACGACCGGACCTTGCCGGTCGTCACCTGGTAGGCCCACAGGTGCTTGCCCGGACCCTGGTACAGCAGCCATGATCCCCTGGCCGACCAGCCGGTCCGCGCGTACAGGAACGCAGCCGAGGACGGGACCGCCGTGACCGGCCGGCCCGCGCCCGTGAGGCGCAGTACGTACAGGCGTGTCCGCCCGTCTCCCTGCGGCCGCGTGGCCGCGTAGGCGGCGATCATCCTGCCTCCGGGCCGAATCGCGCTGACGAGGCCAAAGCCGTTCGGCACCCACCCAGCGGTGCCCGGCGGCGCCTCGAACGAGCGAAGCTTGCCGGTGGCGACGTTGACTACTCGCAGCACCCGGCAGGCGTCATAGCCAGCGTTCGGTTCATAGCTCGCGCTCCTTGCCGTCTCGTAGCTGATGCAGCCGCTGCCGTAGGACACCAGCCGGGCGCTGGCGTCGAAGCCCTCGAAGCCCCCGAGCGCCGAATGCGGCAGCGCGGTCGGCTGAGCGCCTGGGTTCCAGAGTTCGAGTCGCTCTCGCCTGTCCCGCAGCAGCAAGCCGGCGTCCGTGCCTTCGACGAGCCAGGCGCCCCTGGGCAGCGTGATTGCCGGGCCTGGCGGCCCGCCAGTGACCGCCACCGACCGCACGGTCTGGAGGCGGCCAGCCTGGTGCAGAAGCCAGACGTGACCTGGCGCTGCTGACGGTGCGAAGAACGGTGACGTCCCGAGCGCCCGCGGCCCGCCTTTCAGGTCGTCGCGGATCGCGGTGGTCCCCTTGCCTACGTAGACGAACCAGCGGCCGACGGTAATCAGGAGCGGCTGGAAGTCGCCAGCGCTGATGGCGGGATTCTGCCCCTGCGACACGCGCCCGGTGCTCAGGTTGTCCAGGTAAACCGGGGGTCCGCCAGCCGAGCTGAAGGCGGGATAGCCGACCGGCCACATCAGCACCGTCGAGTCGACGCTGCGCGGGATTGGACCACCTGCACGCGGGCCGGGCTTGCTGGCCGCCGGCTTCGGACGAGGCCCGCCCGCTGGCGGCCCGGCCGTCGGCGGCCGGCCGGCACCGCGCAGGCCGGCGACGATGCCGAGGGCGGCGGCAAGTACGGCCGCCGCAGCCAGGCCGATGGTCAGCTGGCGCCTCCGCTGGCGCCGTCGTGCCTCCTTGATCAGCGCCTCCGCGTCAGCGCCGGCGCCTGGCGAGGGCATTACCGTGCCTGTCTGCACTGGACCGCTCCCTACGAGACCTGCGCGATGATCTCCGCCAGCTCTTCTGGCCGGTACCCGTAACGCTGAGCCAGCGTGACCAGCTCGCGCGCCTTCGTCACCACGGCGCTGCGCTCCGGGCCAATGCCGCTCACCGTCACGCCCCGGCCGCGACGGAACTCCACAATCCCCTCGTCCCGCAGCGTTCGCAGCCCGCGGAACACCGTGTTGGCGTTGACGCCGAGGACCACGGCGAGATCCCTGGCCGGCGGTAGTCGCTGCCCGGCGCGGATCTCGCCCTCGGCGATCGCCCGCCTGATCGCCACCGCGACCTGCTCGTGCAGCGGTACCTGGCTCGAGTGATCAATCTCAACAGTGGCTCTGGTGCTACTCACAATGGCATCATAACCCGCGCGGGCGACCCATGGAAGAGCGACCGGCGGAGGGCACAGCCGTCACCTGCCGCTGGACGATTTGCCAAGAAAGCTTTGGAAAGATATCTTTTCATATATGACGGAAAGCGCGAAGGGCGAAGCGAGGTCGGTTAACCGGGTCACCGATCCCAGGGCACTGCGCGCCCTGGCGCATCCGATCCGATTGTCGCTGATCGGGCTGCTGCGCACCGAGGGGCCGCTGACCGCCACCCGGGCCGGTGAGCTACTGGGCGAGAGCTCGGCGAATGCCTCGTTCCACCTGCGCCAGCTCGCCAAGTACGGTCTCGTCGAGGAGGCCGGCGGCGGCCATGGCAGGCAGCGCCCCTGGCGGGCGACCGCCATGTTCACCGACGTCCCGGACATTGCCGACAGCCCGGAACTCGCCGCGGCGTCCGGCCTGTTCCGGTCGATACTGGCGGAGCGCTACTTCGACCAGGTGATTCGCTGGCTGGAGGCCAGGCCCGACGAGCCAGCGGAGTGGCAGCACGCCGCCCAGTTCGGCGACACGATGCTCTACCTCTCGGCGGCCGAACTCGACGCGCTGAACAAGGAGTTGCACGCCCTCATCGACCCATACGCCGACCGCCTGATCAGGCCCGAGCTGCGCCCGCCGGGAGCCCGGCTGGTCAGCTACCTCCACCTCGCCTTCCCCAGGGTGGACCGGGGCGCAGGCCCGGATGGCGCCGATCCCGACCGCGGCGCCCCGTGAGCACAAGCGGCTGGGGGCGCCGTATCGGCTCGCGGATCCCGCCGCTGCTGCGCGACAGGGCGTTCCGGCGGTACTGGAGCGGCCAGACGATCTCGATGTTCGGGGACCAGATCTCTTCCATCGTGCTCCCGCTCGTCGCCGTGCTGACGTTGCGTGCGAGCCCCGCTCAGATGGGGCTGCTGACCGCCCTGGTGTGGGTGCCGAGCCTGCTGTTCGGGCTGCACGCGGGAGCCTGGGTGGACCGGCGGGGGCATCGCCGCGCCACCATGATCACGGCGGACCTGGGACGCGCGGCCCTGCTCACGAGCATCCCGGTCTGCTACGCGCTCGGGGTGCTCACCCTGTGGCAGCTGTACGGTGTCGCGTTCGGCGTTGGCGTGTTCAGCGTCCTGTTCACGGTGTCCGACCCGGCGCTGTTTGTCGCCCTGGTGCCCGCAGACCGCTACGTCGAGGGCAACTCGCTGGTCTATGGCAGCCGCGCGCTGTCCTTCGTCGGCGGCCCGAGCGCCGGGGGGCTGCTCGTCCAGTTGCTGACCGCCCCGTTCGCGGTGGTCGCCGACGCGCTGTCCTTCCTCGGCTCGGCGTTCTTCCTCAGCCGCATCCGGCCGGCCGAGACGCCGGCCGAGGGCGCCGGCAAGGGATCGTTGACCGCCGGCGCGAGGTTCATCAGGGGCTCGGCCATCGTACGGGCGTCGCTGACCGCGGTCGCGACGATCAACTTCTTCAACTTCATGTTCTTCGCGCTGTTCATCCTCTACGCGACTCGCTCGCTGCACGTCGGGCCCGGCCTGCTCGGGCTTGTGCTAGGGGCGGGCGCCGTCGGCAGCGTCATCGGCGCGGTGCTGACCCGCCGGCTGGCTGCGCGGCTGGGCGTCGGCTGGACGTACACGATCGCCTGCCTGATATTCACCGCGCCGATGGCGCTGGTGCCACTGGCGACCGGCGCCCGGCCCGTCATCCTGGCGATGCTGTTCGCGGCCGAGTTCGGCTCCGGTTTCGGCGTGATGGTGCTGGACATCAGCATCGGCTCGATCTTCGCGGCGGTGATACCCGACCAGCTCAGGTCCCGGGTGAGCGGCGCGTTCCAGGCGGTCAACTACGGCAGCCGGCCTGTCGGCGCGCTGGCGGGCGGGATCCTCGGCTCGCTGATCGGGATCAGGCCTACCCTGTGGATCGCGGCCGCCGGCGGCATGACCGGCATCCTGTGGCTGCTGCCATCGCCGCTGCCCGGGTTCCGCATGCCGGACGGGCCGGCGGACGCCGAGCTGCCGCCGGCCGGCGACCACGGACCTGACCGGGGCGACCGGGAAGATCAGGAACCGCGGCTGGCGAGGCTACCCGACCGGGTCGGCCGCTAACCGGTCGCAGCGGGTGTCGCCTCGCCCTCGGCTCGCACGGTCTTGCGGGCGAGCAGCCAGTAGATGGCGCCGCCGGCGAACAGGCCGATGAACACGCTGAAGTCCGAGCCGTCATTGCGGCTCGACAGCGGGCCGGTGGAGGCCAGCACCCCGCCGCTCGACGCGTTCAGCCACAGGTAGGCGGCACCGCCGCCGGCCAGCTGCGCGATGATCGCCGGCCAGTGGACTCCGCCCTGGCGGAAGTAGCGGCCCCCCCGCTCGTCGAGCAGCGCGTCGTAGTCGTAACGGTTCCCGCGCAGCCAGCTGTCCACCAGGTAGATCGCGCACCACGGGCCTAGCCACAGGATGATGTACAGCAGGAAGCCGGTGAGCAGGCCGAAGAAGCTGGACGACCGGACCGCATAGGTGGCGATGACGCCGCAGACGACGGTGTCGATACCCACGCAGTGGATCCGCTTCAGCCGGGGGAAGATGCTCTGCAGGGTGACGCCTGATGAGTAGAGGTCAAGGGTGTTGATCGCGAACAGCTGGACGATGGCGAAGATCAGGAACGGGACGACAAACCAGGTCTGGAACCCCGCTACCAGGCCGGTCGGCGAATCCGCCGCCGCCGGAACGCCCGTCGCTACCGCGGCGCCGAGGATCTCTAGCAGCGCCGACGGGATGGCGGCGCCGAGCGCGACGGCGAGCACGACACGTTTCCTGTCCGCGTTCGCCGGCAGGTAGCGCGAGTAGTCGTTGGCGTTCTCGGTCCAGCCGAGGCCGCCGGCCGAGATGACGAGCGCGAGGAAGACGAGCAGCATCCCCCAGGAGGCGCCGTGCGGGACAGCGTGCAGCTTAACCTTCGATGTGGTGAGGATCGCCATCACCACGAACAGGATGACGAACGGGATGGCGAGCCACCGGAGCACCTTGAGCACGGCAGCATGCCCGAGGATCGGCAGCACTGCCTGGATGGCCACGGCCACGATGACGAAGATGACCGAGTCCCAGGACGCGGCAGCCACGGTGAATCCGGCCTTCGACATGAGCACGATTGCGGCGAAGACGATGAAGGCGATGCCCTCGATCTCGAACCCGACCTGCGTGACCCAGTTGAAGAAAGACGGCAGCTTGTTGCCCCGCGGCCCGAACGATGCCCGGCTGATCGCGAACGTCGTGGTGCCTGCTTGCGGCCCCTGCACGCTGGCGAGGCCGGTCAGCAGGTAGGTGACGTTACCGATCAGGATGACAATGACCGCCTGCGCGAAGGACAGCCCGAGGAAGACGACAGCGATGGCGCCGTAGTACACGAATTCCACGTTCCAGACGGCGCCAGCCCACAGCCAGAACAGGCTGCTCGGGCTCCCCCACCGGCTCGCGCCCGGCACATGCTCGATGCCGCGGCGCTCGATCGAGGTGATGGGCGGTCCCCCGCCGCCCCAGCCGGCCGGCTGCCGCGCCGGGGCTGACCCGCCCGGCTCGCTGATCCCTGTCATCGCCAGGCCTCCCCGTGACGGCGCTCCGCCGCGGCATCCGGCGTCCTGGTCAGCCGCAGATCATCGTCGCGGCGAGCCGCAGATTATCGTCATGCTGAACCGGAGATTACCTTCGCGCTCAGCGGAGATCACTACTGCGGCGGGGGCGATAGGAAGATTCGCTGACGTAACCGCAGCGTGCGACCTGCTGCCGGCCGGGCGACGCCTGTGGCCGCGCTGGCAGACGTGACGTAAGTCACCAATCCGAAGTCACGCCGCGAGCGAAATAAGGCATGAGATGAAAATACAGAAAGAGACAGCCATGGCATCCGGTCGGAGCCGGATGAGCGGCCGCCGGATCGCGATCGTCGGCAGCGGCGTCAGCGGGCTCACCGCCGCCTACGTGCTGTCCCGCGAGCATGACGTGACGCTGTTCGAGGCTGACGGCCGGCTGGGCGGGCACGCGGACACCCACCAGGTAACGGCCGCCGACGGCGCTGAGCTCGCGATCGATACCGGGTTCATCGTGCACAACGAGCGCACCTATCCGCTGCTGACGCGCCTGTTCACCGAGCTGGGAGTGGCCACGCAGGAGTCCGAGATGAGCATGTCGGTGCGCTGCGCCGGCTGCGGCCTGGAGTACGCGGGCAACCGGGGCCCCGGCGGCCTGATCCCTGGCATCCGCCGCGGCCGCGGCCGTTACCTCCGGATGCTGACCGAGGTCCGCCGGTTTCACCGGGCCGCCCGGCGGCTGCTGAACGACACCGGGGAAGCCGCTAGCACCGACATGACGCTGGGTGACTTCCTGGCCTCGGGCGGCTACTCCGGCTACTTCGTCACGCATTTCGCCATGCCGTTCGTCGCCGCCGTCTGGTCCTGCTCGCCGGGCACCGCGCTGGCCTACCCGGCCAGGTACCTGTTCGCCTTCCTGAACCAGCACGGCCTGCTGTCGGTGACCGGGTCCCCGACCTGGCGGACGGTAACCGGAGGGTCCGGCCGCTATGTCGAGCTGGTCGCGAAGCAGCTGACCGCGGTCAGGGCCGGCACGCCGGTGACCGCCGTGCGGCGCTTCCCCGGCGGCGCCGAGATCACCTCCGGCGCCGGCGGCGCAGGCGACCTCGGCGCCGGCCAGGCCGCCGAGATGTTCGACGCCGTCGTGATAGCGACCCACCCGGATCAGGCTCTTCGGCTGCTCGCCGACCCGACGCCTGCCGAGCGGGAGATACTCGGCGCGTTCCGTTACTCACGCAATACGGCCGTGCTGCATACCGACTCGCGCGAGATCCCGGCCAGCCCGCGGGTCCGCTCCTCCTGGAACTACCTGCTCGCGTCGTGCGCGGCCGATGACAGCCAGGTCCGGGTGAGCTACTACATGAACAGGCTGCAGCGGCTGCGGGCCAGCCAGGACTACATCGTCACGCTCAACGGCGGTGACCTGGCCGGCGGCGGCCAGGTGCTCGCCGTGATGGACTACGCGCACCCGATCTATGACCCGGCCTCGGTCGCGGCGCAGCGCCGCCTGCCCGGGCTGAACGACGGCGTCACCGCCTACGCCGGCGCCTACCACGGCTGGGGCTTCCACGAGGACGGCTGCCGGTCCGGCGTCGCCGCGGCGAGCTCGCTGGGGGTCCGGTGGTAACTCCCGCCCGCGCCGCCGCGACCGCCCGCCGGCCCGTCACGACCGCCCGCCGGCCCGCTACGCCGGCCGTCTACGAGTGCCGGGTCGCGCACGCCCGGACGGTGCCGCTGCGGAACTCCTTCAGCTACAGGACCTATCAGTGGCTGGTCGACCTGGACCAGCTGCCGCGGCTCGGCCCGGCTGCCAGCTTCCGCGCCGCGGATCATCTCGGCGATCCGGGCCGCGGCATCAGGGAGAACGTGGATCACTTCCTGGCGGGCCGCGGCATCGACCTGGCCGGCGGCAGCGTGCTGATGCTGACCAACGCGCGCGTGCTCGGCTACGTGTTCAACCCGCTGACCGTGTACTGGTGCCACCGGGCCGACGGCGCGCTCGAGTGCGTGATCGCCGAGGTGCATAACACCTACCACGAGCGGCATTGCTACCTGCTGCGGACCGGCCCGGACGGCCGGGCGGACGTGGCCAAGGAGTTCTACGTCTCGCCGTTCTACCCGGTGGACGGCAGCTACCGGATGACGCTGCCCGAGCCAGGCAGCAGGCTCGCGCTCACCGTGGTACTTGACCGGCCGGACGGCCACTCTTTCACCGCGACGGTGCGGGGGCGGCGAGCCGGCACGGGCACGGCCGCGCTGCTGCGCGCCGCGATCCGGCGCCCGTGGTCGACGGCCGCGGTCAGCGGCCGCATCCGCTGGCAGGGCATCCGGCTGTACGTCCGCGGCCTGCGGCCCAGTCCCAAGCCACCGCACGTCCCGCAGGAGGGAGTCCAATGAGCCAGGCAACAGATCAGCGTCCGGCCGGCACCGCGGGCGCCGCGGGTGCGGCGGGCAGCGCGCCCGGCGCCTCCGGCGCGGCGGCCCGCTGGCCCGATGTGATGAACGTGCCGCCCGGCGGCCCCCGCGCCACGATCGCCAGGATGCTGCTCCGCCGGATCGCGGCCCGGGTGCGGTTCCGGGTGGCTCCGGCGGGCGGGCGGCCGTTCGGCCGCGGCGGGCCGGACGCACCGGTGATGGTGCTGCACCGCCCGGCCGACTTCTACCGCCGGGTCGGCGCCGGAGGGCTGATCGGGCTCGGCGAGTCCTACATGGCCGGTGACTGGGACTGCGCCGACCTGACCGGGCTGCTGACCGAGCTGGCCCGGCAGGTCGACCGGCTCGTGCCGCAGCGCCTGCAGTGGCTGCGCCGCGCCTACGTCCGGCGGCCGCCACCGGGCGACGACTCGTCCGTGCAGAACGCGCGGCGCAACATCGGCCGGCACTACGACCTGTCGAACGACCTGTTCGCGCTGTTCCTCGACGAGACGATGACCTACTCCGCGGCCCTGTTCGACGAGAGCGCGGCGTTCGACGAGAGCGCGGCGTTCGACGAGGGCCCGGCGTTCGACGAGGGCCCGGCGTTCGACGAGGGCCCGGCGTTCGACGAGAGAACGGCCGGCGCGCCCGTCGCGTCCGCCGGGCTACTCGCGGCGGCGCAGCGGCGCAAGATCGACCGCCTGCTCGACCTCACCGGGGTCGGGCCCGGCAGCCGGGTGCTCGAGCTCGGCACCGGCTGGGGCGAGCTCGCGATCCGCGCGGCCGCGCGCGGCGCGAGCGTGCTGACCGTCACGCTCTCGGCCGAGCAGCGGGCGCTCGCGCAGCGGCGCATCGCC
>Ga0302324_100002664_pt1 | contig 40786 bp, 45 predicted proteins | sample Palsa_T0_1_FD_201949 | JGI IMG/M metagenome (GOLD analysis project Ga0302324, IMG submission 201949) | Peat permafrost microbial communities from Stordalen Mire near Abisko, Sweden - Palsa_T0_1 | ecosystem: Environmental > Terrestrial > Soil > Palsa > Peat permafrost | place: Sweden: Abisko...
ACCGCGTTGCGAATAAATGACTTCGGGCTTGCCCCACGCGTTCTGCACCACGCCGACATCGCGGATCCAGATGCCATGCGCAAAGCCGGTGCCCATGGCCTTGACGATCGCCTCCTTGGCGGCAAAGCGCATGGCCAGGAAGCGCTCCGGGCGCTGCGTGCGTTCGAATTGCGCCCGCTCCTGCGGCAGCAGCAGGCGATCGACGAAGTGCTGTCCGAAGCGCGCGTAGGTGTCGTGCATGCGTCGCGCCTCGAGCACATCGATGCCGACGCCGAAAATCATACCCGCGCGGCGAGCATGAGCGCCTTCATGTCCCGCACGGCGGCGGCCAGGCCGTCAAACAGCGCGCGCGCGATGATGGCGTGGCCGATGTTGAGCTCGACGATCTCGGCTATGGCCGCGACCGGGGTGACATTCTGATAATTGAGCCCGTGACCGGCGTGCACCTCCAGGCCGCGGCTGGCGGCGAACCGCGCCGCCTGGCGCAGCCGTTCGAGCAGGCGCGCCTGACGACTGCCGCTGGCTTCCGCGTAGGCTCCGGTATGCAGCTCGATCACCGGCACGCGGGCGCGCTCGGCCGCCTCGATCTGGGGCTCCTGCGCATCGATGAACAGCGCCACACGGATGCCAGCCTGCGTCAGCTGCGCACAGCGCTCGCGCAACGCCTCGCCGCCAGCCACCACATCCAGGCCGCCTTCGGTGGTGAGTTCGGCGCGCCGCTCCGGCACCAGGCAGCAATCGGCCGGCCGCAACGCGCAGGCGAATTCCATCATCGCCGGGGTGACCGCCATCTCAAGATTCATGCGCGTGGTGAGCAGGCCGCTCAGCAGTTGCACGTCGCGCTCCTGAATGTGCCGACGGTCCTCGCGCAGGTGCAGCGTGATGTTGTCGGCGCCGGCCTGTTCGGCCAGCAGCGCCGCCTGCGCGGGTTCGGGATAGCGCGTGTGGCGCTGCTGGCGCAGCGTCGCCACGTGATCGATATTCACACCCAAGGCGATCGTTGCAGGCATCAGGCTGTGCGCTCCTTGCGCGGGTAGCTGACCAGCGAACGCGCCACGGCGCGCGTGCGCAGTTCCCGCCCCTCCAGACAATGATCGATGGCTGTGCGCATCAGGGCACGCGCCTGACGCAGATCCGCAGCGCCGCTCAGTCCGGTGGCTGAAACCAGGTCCTGCAGCACGTGTCCGGCGATGGCCGTGCCGCCCCGGTCATCGCCATCGAGCCCGGCCAGCACGACTCCATGCACGCCGGGGCGGTAATGATAGTGCGCATCGGCGCGAATGGGCCGCCCGGTATCCGCCTCCGCCGCCAGATTCAGACCGTAGCCGATGAGCTCCAGCAGCCGCGCCTCGAACTGACGCAGCGGCGCATCGGCCGACGAACCCTGAGACAACTGCCAGAGCGTGCGCGCATATTGGTCATACAGCTCGGGGTGCGGGTCGTGCTGCGTCGTGAGCCGCAGCAACAACTCATTGAGATAAAACCCGCTCATGAGCTGCCCGGGGGGCAGCATCGCCGGCAGCGCCTCGGCGCTCTCGGCGCCGGTCAACTGCGGCGCTTCGCCGCGTCCGCTCCAGGACAACAGCAGTGTCCGGAACGGCTGCAGCGCCGTAAAGCGCGAGCGCGGCCCGCGGGCCGCGCGTGCAAATACGCTCATGCGGCCGTACTCGCGCGCGAACACCTCGACGATGAGGCTGCTGTCGCGAAAAGGCCGCTGATGCAGCACATAGGCGCGCGCCAGTTGCACCCGCTGCGCCGAGCGACTCATTCCAAACCCAGCTGCTGCAACGCGCGCGCATCATCGGCCCAGTCTTCGCGCACCTTGACCCACAGCGTCAGATGAAAACGCCCGCCGAGCAGGTGATTGAGCTCCAGGCGCGCGGCGCGGCCGACGCGCTTGAGTCGTGAGCCGTCGGCGCCGATGACGATGGGCTTGTGACCCTCGCGATCGACCCAGATCAACGCCGAGACCGTGTGTCGTCCATCCGGGGTCACATCGATCTGTTCGATCTCGACCGCGATGCCATAAGGCAATTCCTCGACCAGCTCCATCGTGAGCTTCTCGCGTATGGTCTCGGCGATACGGAAGTTGAGGCTGCGATCGGTCACCTGATCGAGCGGAAACATGGCCTGACCGAGCGGCAGCCCCGCGATAATGACCCGGCGCAGGTCATCCAGATTGCGCCGTTTGAGCGCCGATATGGGCACGATCTCGCGAAATTCATGCCGCTTGGCGAGCTCTGCGATGTAGGGCAGCAACCGCTCGCGCGGATGCACGCCGTCGACCTTGTTCACCACCGCGACCACGCTTCGCCCGGCCTCTCGAATGCGCGCCAGCGCCAGATCATCCTCATCGGTCCATCGCAGCGCCTCCAGCACCAGCAATACCAGGTCGGCATCGCCCAGTGCTGCCGCAGCCGTGCGGTTCATGGCACGGTTGAGGGCGCGCCGCTGGCCGAGGTGCAGGCCCGGAGTATCGATGAATGCGATCTGCGCCTCGGGCAGCTGTAGCAGCCCGATGAGCCGGTTGCGCGTGGTTTGCGGCCGCGGGGTCACGATGCTGAGCTTCTGACCGACCAGCACATTGAGCAGGGTCGACTTGCCGACGTTGGGACGGCCGGCGAGGGCGACAAAGCCGCTGCGAAAATCGCTCATGGTTCGGGTCGAATCAGTGCCAGTACACGCGCCGCCGCGGCCTGCTCGGCACGCCGCCGGCTCGAGCCCTCCCCTTGCGCGCACGCGGCCAAGGGCTCGACCTCGCACCTTACGCGAAACAGCTGCGCATGCAATTCGCCCTCGACACTCTCAATGCTATAGCGCGGCAGCGGCAAACCGCGCGCCTGCAGCAGCTCCTGCAGTCTGGTCTTGGGATCCTTGAGCTCGCCGAGCAACTCCTCGCTGGGCAAACCGCTCTCGAGCCATCGCAGCATTGCCGGCCGCGCCGCATCGAGGCCGCCGTCGAGGTACAGCGCGCCGCACAATGCTTCCAGCGCATCGGCCAGAATCGATTCGCGGCGAAACCCGCCGCTCTTGAGTTCGCCCGGTCCCAACGCCAAAAGCTCACCGAGCTGTGCCGCGCCAGCCTGCTGCGCCAGAGATTCCCCGCTCACTACGCTGGCGCGCAGCCGGCTTAAAGTGCCCTCGTCGGCCTTGGGAAAGCGCTCAAACAGATACTGAGCGATGACCAGGCCCAAGACCGCATCGCCCAGAAATTCCAGCCGCTCGTTGTTGGCACCGTCGGCACTGCGGTGCGTCAGGGCCATCTCAAACCAGGCCAGCTCGATGGGCTCGTACCCGAGCGTCTGTCTGAGCCAGTCACGCAGCCGTTCGGCGCGGGTCACTGCATCTCGACCTGCTTATGAAATTGCAGCAGCAGCGAGATATTGCCAAACAGCGGCGCCACATCCTCGTAGTCGGCGATGGCCACCCACTTATCGCCTTCGCGATGGATGTCTATGTCCTTGACGTCGGGATGCTCGATGCTGTCGATATCGAAATGCTTCGCCAGGGTATTGCGAAGCTCGACCGGACTCGTACCCGAGCCGCTCTTGGCCTCCGAGACCAGCTGCGTCAGCGCCTTCGCAACCCGCATGTAGTTCAGATACATCGGCGCGACCCGTATGCCGCCGTAGACGACGATCGCTACCGGAACAAGCAGAATCAACCAGCCGATAAAGGTAACTCCGCGCTGTGAGTGGCGCATGTTGAACTCTCCCTGTGGCCTATGGCTTGAGATCAATACTCATTCGATGCGGCGGCCGATCCGGCTCCAATTCGGTCCGCCGGAGCGCTGCAGATCCCAATTGAACCAGATTCGGGTCGCTTTGCCGACCAAATGATCCTCCGGCACGAACCCCCAATAGCGTCCGTCGTAACTGTTGTCGCGATTATCGCCGATCATGAGGTAGTTGCCTGGCGGCACTACGATATCGTGCACATCGCTGTGGTCGTGCTCGCCGGGCACCGACGGCTCAACGCACATGTAGTTGCGCTCGAGCCGGCGACTGCAGCTTGCAGCCGGCGGCACACTGAGTTCCTCAGGGGTCAGGCACGAGAGCGTCTGGTGTCGGTGGGCTCCGAGGACTTCGGTCGACAGGCGCATATTGTGATAGCAGCCGTCATCGTAGCGTCCGTCGCTCTGCAACGGCACCGGCTGGCCGTTGATGATGAGCTGGTCCGAGACGATCTCGACATGATCGCCCGGCAGCCCTGCAAGCCGTTTGATGTAATTCACAGCCGGGTCGGGCGGGAAGTGAAATACCACCACATCGCCGCGCTGCGGCTCGCCGATGTTGAGGATTTTGGTGCCCAGAGCCGGCAGGCGCAGACCGAATGCGAATTTATTGACGACGATAAAATCCCCATCCAGCAGAGTCGGCATCATCGAGTCCGAGGGGATGCGAAACGGCTCGAATATGAACGAGCGCACCAGCAGCACGATCAGCGCGACCGGAAAGAAGCTGCGCGCGTAATCGACCGTCACCGGCATGGACTGCTGCGCCGGATCGCGACCGGCCGCCAAAGCACTGCGCAGGCGCATCGGCGCGAACAGCAGATGGTCGAGCAGCCAGATTACCCCGGCGACCGCCACGACGATGACCAGCACCAGGCTGAAATCGAGCCGCTCGGACCCGAGCAGTCGCAGCACCGCCGCCACCAGCACCACTGGCAGCAGCAGGTAGATCACGCGCATCAGCGGCGGATCCGGTTGCTCGGCTCCGGCCTGCGCGACCCGCCGGCGCGGCCGCAGGAACCAGTCATCGAGGATCGCTATCGCGGTCACGGGCAACGCCGCCCATGCCAGCAACGCCAGTAATTGCGTCATTTGCGTCCCACTTTGAGCACCGCCAGAAAGGCCTCCTGCGGAATCTCGACTTGCCCCACCTGCTTCATGCGCTTCTTGCCCTCCTTTTGCTTCTCCAACAGTTTCTTCTTGCGCGTAATGTCGCCGCCGTAGCATTTGGCCAGCACATTCTTGCGCAAAGCCTTCACCGTCGCGCGGGCGATGATATGGCTGCCGATCGCCGCCTGCACGGCCACTTCAAACATCTGGCGCGGAATCAATTCATGCATCTTGTCGACCAGATCGCGTCCGCGCGCGTAAGCGCTGTCCTTGTGCACGATGATCGACAGCGCATCGACGGTATCGCCGTTGATCAGGATATCAAGCTTCACCAGCGGCGCGGGCTGGAAATGGCTGAACACGTAGTCGAAGGACGCATAGCCCTTGGTGGCCGATTTGAGCCGGTCGAAGAAGTCCAGCACCACCTCGGCCAGCGGCAGCTCGTATTGCAGCGACACCGAACTGGCCAGGAACAGCATTTTCCTCTGCACGCCGCGCTTCTCGCTGCACAGCCCGAGCACCGCACCGACATAGGCCGGGGGCACCAGAATGCTGGCGGTGATGATCGGCTCGCGGATCTCGGCAATTTCGTTGACCACCGGCAGTTTCGCCGGGTTGTCGATGTATTCGACGCTGCCGTTGGTGCGTGCGACCTCGTAAATGACGGTCGGCGCGCTGGTGATCAGTTCCAGCGAATACTCGCGCTCGAGCCGCTCCTGCACGATATCCATGTGCAGCAGGCCCAGAAAGCCGCAACGAAAACCGAACCCCAGCGCGGTCGAAACTTCCGGCTCGTAGTGCAGGGCCGAATCATTGAGCTTGAGCTTGGCCAGCGCATCGCGAAAGTTCTCGTAATCCTCGGCATTGACCGGAAACACACCGGCGAACACGCGCGGCTGAATCTGTTTGAACCCGGGCAGCGGCGCATCGCAGGGCCGGGCATCGAGCGTGATGGTGTCGCCGACCGGAGCGCCGTCGATCTCACGGATACCTGCGACCACGAATCCCACCTCGCCGGCGCTCAGGGTCTCGAGCGCGATCGACTTGGGCGTGAAGCGGCCGAGCTTATCGATCTGGTGGCTGCGGCCGGTAGAGAACACCCGGATCTTCTCGCCCCGTCGCAAGGTACCGTTGACGACCCGCACCAGCGATACCACGCCGACATAGTTGTCGAACCATGAATCCACGATCAGTGCCTGCACCGGCGCCTGCGGATCGCCGCGCGGGGCCGGAAAGCGACGAATGATCTGCTCGAGCAGTTCCGGCACGCCCTCGCCGGTCTTGGCGCTTACGCGCAGCGCCTCGGTGGCGTCGATGCCGATGATCTCCTCGATTTCGGTCACCACGCGATCCGCATCGGCCGAAGGCAGGTCGATCTTGTTGATGACCGGCAGCACCTCGAGCCCCTGCTCGAGGGCGGTGTAGCAATTGGCGACGCTTTGCGCCTCCACGCCCTGTGAGGCATCCACCACCAGCAACGCACCCTCGCAGGCCGCGAGGCTGCGCGAGACTTCATACGAGAAATCGACGTGCCCCGGCGTGTCGATCAGATTAAGCTGATAGCGCTCGCCATCGCGGGCCAGATACTGCAGCGTTACGCTCTGCGCCTTGATGGTGATGCCGCGTTCGCGCTCCAGATCCATCGAATCAAGCACCTGAGCCTGCATCTCCCGTGCTTCGAGGCCGCCGCAGAGCTGGATCAGGCGATCCGCCAGCGTTGATTTGCCATGGTCGACGTGCGCGATGATGGAGAAGTTGCGTATGCGTTGCATCAGGAGACTTGAAGGCCCGGGGGCGGGGCGCGCGGATTATAGCCTCAAGGCCGCTTGAGCATCCGAAGCAGCTCGGCCGCATCGAGGCGGTAATGGCATACCGGCGCCGAATCAAGCAGCAGCACCGGCACTTTCAAACCGTAGCGGCGCTGCAGCTGTGAATCGGAATCCACGTCGACAATCGTCAATGCCGGCAATGGCGCACGCGCACCCAGTAGCCGCAGCTCGGCCAGCATCTCATCACATAATCCACACTGCGCGCGCGTCAGCAGCGTGAGCGCGGGCGGCGCCGGACCAGGGTTCACGCTCAACGCTTGCCAGGACCGCCGCCCGCAGGACCGCCTGGAGCTCCGAAACCGCCCACAGGCCCGGCATTGCCGAATGTGGGCCGCTCGGCACCCAGGCCATGCGGCTCGGGCGAGAGGGCCGGATTGCCCAGGGAGGGCCCACCGAAGATCGATGGACTCGGGTCGTTGACGGCGTCCAGGCCGCCGCTGGGGTCCAGCGTGGCGCGCGAACGCGGGCCCGGCGACGGCGCTGCGGCGCCGCTGGCCACCGACTCGGGCGCGCCGGGCACCGGTCCCGAGTTACGGATGGACTGCGCGATCAGGCGCACGGTTTCGGGCGGCACTTCACCCACCGCCGTGACTCGATACCCTTGTACTACGGTGGAGAAAGCCGAAGAAGTGCCCATGGTCGCGGCATCGTCCTTGCCGGGCTCGGGACTGGCGGCGCGGCCGATCTCGATGAACACCGATACCGAGGCCAGACCATCGCTGAAAACCAGGTGCTCGACTGGGCCCGCGGGCAGCATCTGCCGCGCGCTCGCGGTCATACGAAATCCGGGCGGCAGGCTATTGGCTTCCCACGACACCGACAGGCTGCGCCCATCCACCGGCTCGGCTTCGCGCCTGACCCAGCGATAGGTGCGCGCATCCACTCCCGGCTCAAGCTCGGAATTGGGAATGTGCGAGAGCATAGTGATGCTGGTGAATACGATCTGCTCGAGCACGCCGCCGTGACTGTCGCGCAACTGCGTCTTGAGCGGCATGGCGGTGGCCTCATCGATCCAGAGCCGGTAGCCATACCGCAACCGATCCATGGGCGTCACCGCGATGACGCGCGCATCGCGGCCGGAAACGCGCGTGCGCGTGAGTTCCTTGACCTCGTATTGATCGGCAGCAGTGGCATCGACGCGCGGTAGACCGGTCAGCAGCAGCGCGGAGTCGGGACTCCTTTCGACCAACACCGTGCGCCGATCGGGCAGATAGCAGATCAGCTGCGTGCCCTTGCGGATAAATTCCCGGCCGGAACCGTCCATGGACAACAGCCGCTCGGCCACGCCCTCGCTGTCGAAGCGATGGATCACGCGCAGGGTTTCTGTTTCCCCGGCATGCTCGTGCACGAATACGCCTTCGTAGTTGCGATTCGAGAGTGCCTGGTCGGTGCGCGCGAGCCAGCCGCGCGGATCATCGCCGCTGGCGGCCGCGAGCGCATCCGATGCGATCCACAGCGCGGCGCACCCGCCCATGGCTCGTAGCAGTGCGGGCAGCAGGGGCGCTCTAGCGGCTGGGGTCTGAGGTTGGCCTGATCGCATCGCCCCCACCGGCCAGAGTGCCTTGGGCCGCGCCGGCCGCACCCGAGTAGCTCGATGCGATGCCCATTTGGTCCTCGCTGGTGACCAGTCCGGACAGTACGTTACGCCGCAACAGCGGCGTCGAATAAGCGCTGTGTGCAACGATGTAGTCGGCCAGTTGGGTGCGCAATAAGGTCGGCGCCGCTGCCGTGCCGGCTGGCGTCACGTAGCTTCTGGGTTCCTGGATGGCCACTGGCAGCGCGGCGACCTGCGCGCTGTCATCGCTTACCCCTAGAGCCACAACGGGTAGTGAGCCCTGGGCCGGCGTTTGCGCTACGGTCTGGACCAGAGAGGTCCCTGCGACTCCAAGCGCCGCATCGCGCAGCATCGAGACCGACAAACCGGCCACGGCTGCCACCAGAGTCGCGGCCAGCGCCGCACTCCAAATCCGGCTGCGGCCGCGCCGCGGCGCGGCGGTCGCGTCGATCGCCGCGCTGACCCGGCCGGCAAAGCCCCTGCGGGCTGTTGCCACCGGCTCCGAGCGCATGGCAGCGCCGATCAAGGCATATCGCGACCAGCGAGCGCGCAGATTTTCGTCTCGATCCATGCGCCGTGACAGCAGTTCGCATTCCACCGTCGGTAACTCGCCGTCGAACATCGCCGACAGCTGGCTTTCGAGTTCATTCTGAATCACACCAACTCCTCCGCCCGACCCAAACCGCCGTCAAAGACTTCACGCAGCCGCTTGTCGATGGCCTCACGGGCACGAAAAATGCGCGAACGCACCGTGCCGACGGGGCAGTCCATCGATGCCGCGATTTCCTCGTAACTGAGCCCCTCCAGTTCACGCAGCACGATGGCGGTGCGCAAATCCTCCGGCAGCGCCTCGATCGCGGCGTTGACCGTATTGCGGATCTCCTCGGTCAGCGCCAGGCCTTCCGGCGTCTCGGGGTCCTTCAGCCGGCTGACTACATCATTGGATTCGTCGCCGTTGTGCATGTCCAGCTCATAGCTCACGGGGTTGCGATCCCGAGCCGCCAGGGCGTTTTTGGCAGTATTGATAGCGATGCGGTACAGCCAGGTGTAGAAGGCGCTGTCGCCCCGGAACTGCGGCAGTGCCCGGTAGGCTTTGATGAATGCCTCCTGAGCCACGTCCTCCGCGTCGGCCGGGTCGCGCAGGTAGCGCATCACGAGCTTGACCACCTTATGCTGGTACTTGAGCACCAGAAGGTCGTAAGCACCGCGCTCGCCGCGCTGCACGCGCTGCACCAGACTCAAATCACTCGCATCGGGGCCCATCGGCAATCCTGCCATGACATTGCCAGGCCGCTGGTATGCGACCTGAATGGACCGCGGGCGGTCCTGAAAGTTCGTAGGCAGGAGTGTATCAGCTGAACCGCCCATGAAAACCCTACCCTGCGGACGCTTGATTTGACGTAATCGTATCTTGGTTTAGATACCCGAGGCGGGCGAAGGTTCCGCAGCAGCCAGATCGGCCGTCAAAGGGTGCTGCGCCGCGAGCAGATAGCGCGCCAGCTCGGGATCGGGCAGCTCCAACAACGCCGAGAATTGCGCCCGCTGCCAGTCCGTGGCGGATTCAAAGTGCCGTCCCAGCCAGCCCAGCAGCAGCAGATCCAGTTCCTTGGTGCCGCGGCGGCAACGCCAGGCCAGTCGCGAGCGATCCTGGGCCTCGGTCCGGGTCACGGCATCACCGCTCAGTGCTGCCGCTCGGCCAGCATCTGCTTGATCGCACCGATGGCCTTGGCCGGATTCAAATCCTTGGGACAGGCCTCGGTGCAATTCATGATGGTGTGGCAGCGATAAAGCCGGTAGGGATCCTCGAGCGCATCGAGCCGCTCGCCGCTGGCCTCGTCGCGGCTATCGACGATCCATCGATATGCGGCCAGCAACGCCGCGGGGCCCAGGTAGCGCTCCGAGTTCCACCAGTAGCTCGGGCAGGCCGTCGAGCAGCAGGCGCACAGAATGCAGGCCGAGGGTCGATCGATGCGCTCCTGGTCCTCCTTGGATTGAAGCCGCTCGCGATCGGGCGGTGCCGGCGTGCGGCTCTGCAGCCAGGGCTTCACGGCCGAGTACTGCGCGTAGAAATGGGTCAGATCCGTGACCAAGTCCTTGACCACGCTCATATGCGGCAGCGGATAGATCTTGATGTCGCCGCCGCCCAGTTCATCGCAGGCCTTGGTGCAGGCGAGCGTGTTCAGGCCGTTGATATTCATCGAGCAGGAGCCGCAGATGCCCTCCCGGCACGAGCGCCGCAGAGACAGCGTGGTATCGATCTCGTTTTTGATCTTCAACAGAGCATCGAGCACCATGGGCCCGCAGCTGGCCATATCGATATCGAACGTGTCGATGCGCGGCCGGCCGCCCGACTCAGGGTCGAAGCGGTAGATCCGAAAGCGGCGCACATTCTTGGCCCCGGAGGGTGCCGGATGGCTCTTGCCGGCACTGGCATCGATGCGCGAATTTTTGGGCAATGACAGTTCGACCATGATCGGGTAGCACTCCTGGTATCGGGGGCAGATCAGTAGGTGCGCGCTTTGGGCGCGATCACTTCGACCTCATCGGTCAGGGTATTGAGATGAACCGGCCGGTAGTCGATGGCGGCCTGACCGCGCGCATCCACCCAGCACAGGCTGTGCTTGAGCCAGTTGGCGTCGTCGCGCTGAGGAAAGTCCTCGCGCGCATGCGCACCGCGGCTCTCCTGGCGATTGCCGGCCGAGTGAATCGTGGCGAGCGCCTGCAGCAGCAGATTCTCAAGCTCGAGCGTCTCGATCAAATCGGTGTTCCAGATCAAGCCGCGATCGCTGATACGCACATCGGCAAAGGAATCGAAGGTGCGTGCGAGTTTCTCTATGCCCTGCGCCAGGGTCTGTCCGGTGCGAAACACCGCCGCATCGGCCTGCATGATTTTCTGCATCTCCAGTCGGATCGCAGCCGTCGGGCGCGAGCCCTTGGCATGGCGCAGTCGATCCAGGCGAGCAAGCGCCGGATCGGCGGCATCCTTGGGCAGCGGCCGTTGCTTGGCGCCTGGCTGAGCCACCTCGGCGCAATGGCGCGCGGCCTCGCGGCCGAAGACGATGAGGTCCAGCAGTGAATTCGAGCCCAGCCGGTTCGCGCCATGCACCGAGACGCAGGCGGCCTCACCGATCGCCATGAGGCCCGGCACGACGCTGTTGGGATCGGCGTTTTTCAGCGTAACGACTTCGCCGCGCATGCTGCACGGAATGCCGCCCATGTTGTAATGCACTGTCGGCAGGATCGGAATCGGCTCGCGCGTGACATCGATGCCCGCAAAAATGCGCGCCGTCTCGGCGATGCCGGGCAGGCGCTCGTGGATCACGGCCGGCCCCAGATGCTCGAGATGCAGGAAAATATGATCCGCGAGCGGACCGACCCCGCGTCCCTCGCGAATCTCGATGGTCATGGCGCGGCTCACGACATCGCGCGAGGCCAGATCCTTGGCATTGGGGGCATAGCGCTCCATGAACCGCTCGCCGTCGGCATTGGTAAGGTAGCCACCCTCGCCGCGGCTTCCCTCGGTGATCAGGCAGCCCGAGCCGTAGATGCCGGTGGGATGAAACTGCACGAACTCCATGTCCTGCAGCGGTAAGCCGGCGCGCAGCACCATGCCGCCGCCGTCGCCGGTGCAGGTATGGGCCGAGGTGCAGGAGAAATAGGCGCGGCCGTAGCCGCCGGTGGCCAGTATGGTCACCTGCGCACGGAAGCGATGCAGCTTGCCGGTGGCCAGATCGATCGCGACCACGCCCCGGCACTCCCCCTGCTCCATGAGCAGATCGATCGCGAAATATTCGATATAGAACTCGGCCTCGTTGCGGATCGACTGTTGATACAAGGTGTGCAGCAGCGCATGTCCGGTGCGATCGGCGGCGGCGCAGGTGCGCTGGGCAATACCCTGGCCGTAGTGAGTGGTCATGCCGCCAAAGGGCCGCTGATAAATGCGGCCATCATCGGTACGCGAGAACGGCACGCCGTAGTGCTCGAGCTCGATCACCGCGGCCGGCGCCTCCTTGCACATGAACTCGATGGCATCCTGGTCGCCGAGCCAGTCCGAGCCCTTGACGGTGTCATACATATGCCAGCGCCAGTCGTCCTCGCCCATGTTGGCCAGCGCCGCACTGATGCCGCCCTGTGCGGCGACGGTGTGACTGCGGGTCGGAAATACCTTGGTGACACAGGCGGTAGACAGCCCGGCTTCGGCCAGGCCCAGGGTCGCGCGCAGGCCGGCACCACCCGCTCCAACGACCACGACGTCGTAGCTGTGATCGACAAACTCGTAGGCGCTCATGTCACGCTCCGCAGCGCGATTCTCAGCACCGCGTAGACGCCGCTGGCCGCGAGCAGAGCGTTCACGAACGCCGACAGCAGCAGCAGCAGCATCTTCCACGCGAGCTGCGCCACGTAGTCCTCAATCACGACCTGGATGCCGAGCCAAGCGTGCCAGGCGGCAAGCACCACCGCGAATCCCAGCAGCACCGGATGCAGGCCCGAGCCGATCCAGGCGGTGACGGCCTCATAGCTCGTGGTCGGCAGCCACAGCAGCGACAGCGTCAACCAGATGCTCAGTGGCGCCAGCGCTACCGCCGTGACCCGCTGCACCCACCAGTGGCTGACACCATCGCGCGCCGTGCCCTGATAGAGCACGCGGCCGAGCGGCGTACGCAGGCTCATACCGCGCCGCCGACGCCGAACAGCAAATACAGGCACACCGCGCCGGCCAGCAGCGCCACGACTATCACGATCAGCGCGCTGCGGCGCGCCTGCGCGCGCTCGAAGCCCAACCCCATGTCCCAGGCCAAGTGGCGCAGGCCGTTGCAAAAGTGGAAGCACAATGCGAGCACCGCAATCGCGATCAGGCATTTCGCCGGCAACGAGGTCAGTGTGGTTATGGCCCGGGCATAGGCGCTGGGACCCGCGGCGGCGGCCATCAGCCAGGCAATCAATCCGATCAGGGCCAGAAACAGCGCCACACCGGTGACCCGGTGCAATATCGACAGCGTCATCGTGTAAGCCCATTTATAGACCGTCACGTGCGGTGACAGCGGGCGCTCAGCCATGACTACCATTCCCGTTCAAAAATCGATGCAGCGCCCGCGCTGTTCCCAGTCGCCGTAGCGCGTCGGTTCGAGGCCCGGCGGGCCGCCTGTTTCGCGCACGCGCTGCAACACACCGGCAGAGCGGTCATCGGCACGCACGCGGGAGCTCGAAGGGGTCGCCACAGGCAGTCCCAAATCGAGCGGGTCGTCGATCAGAACCGGCATGGATGCAAGTGTGCCAGAATTGACCATCACCGACCACCACGCCATCTGTTCGCTCAAGGACTTCGGGGCGCTGCGATTTCGCGGCGCCGACGCCTGCAAGTTCCTGCAAGGGCAACTGTCCAACGATATGGCGCGGCTTGCGCCCGGATCGATTCTGCGCGCCGGCCTGCACAACGCACAGGGCCGCACTCAGGCGCTGTTGTGGCTGGCGGCACGCACCAGCGATGACATCCTGGCGCTGCTGCCGCTGGAACTGATCGGCGCCGTCGAGGCGCAGCTGCGCCGCTACCTGCTGCGCGCCAAGCTCACGCTCAGGGATGAGAGCGCCCAGACGCATATCCAGGGAGTCTGGACGCGCGGTCACCGGCCGGCGTGGCACCAGCCGTGGACGCTGGACCAGGACCGGATACTGCTGATTCAATCCGCCGGCGATAGCGCGCCGGCGGGCGAACCCATGACACGCGAGCAATGGCGCGCGCTCGACATTGCCGCCGGCTTGCCCCAGGTCTATACCGTCACTTCGGGGCAGTTCGTCGCGCAGATGCTCAATCTCGACTGCATCGATGCCATTTCATTCAGCAAGGGCTGCTACACCGGCCAGGAAGTGATCGCGCGCGCGCATTACCGCGGCCGCGTGAAGCGCCGGCTGCAGCGTTTTGAGAGTCTGGAGCCGCGGCAGCTGGCCCCCGGGGACGCGGGCCGATTCGAAGATGGCCGCGCCTTTAAGGTGGTGGAAGCGCTGTCGCGGGCGGACGGCTGCAGCGAATTCCTGGCCGTGGCGCCGCTGCCCGACACTGCGCGCGATGCCGAGGATGCGGCCGCCCCGGCGGATGCGCAGGCTCTGCGGGCGCGCGCGCTGCCGCTGCCCTATGCGTTGCCTGACTAGGGCACCACGAGGTTGTGGCTGACGGCCTTGAGGATGCGTTGGGGTTGCGCCACGCCGTAGCCCTGGGCGTAGTCGACGCCGATGTTCTTGAGCATCTGGATGATCTCGGCGTTTTCCGCAAACTCGGCAATGGTCTGCTTGCCGGTCAGATGTCCGATCTCGTTGATGGATCGGACCATCTCGCGGTCGATCGGGTCATGCAGAATCTCACGCACGAAGCTGCCGTCGATTTTCAGAAAGTCGACCGGAAAATGCTTGAGGTAGCCGAACGAGGACAGCCCAGTGCCGAAATCGTCGAGCGCAAACTTGCAGCCGAGCTGCTTAAGCGCCTGAATGAAGCGATTGGCCTGGGAGAAACTGGCCACCGCGGCGGTCTCGGTGATTTCGAAGCAGATCTTGGAGGCATCCAGGCCGCTCTTCTGGAACTGGTCGATCACGTACGGCAGGAACTTGTCATCGCCCAGGCTCTGGCCCGACAGATTGATCGAGCACATGGCCAGCCGCTCGCGCTCATCGGCCTCCGAGACCAGCCAGCGCAGCGCATTCTCGAGCACCCAGCGGTCGATACTGGGCGTGATGCCGTAGCGCTCGGCGGCGGCAATGAAATTATCCGGGGCGACGATGCGTCCGTTCTCATCGCGCATGCGCAGCAGCAGTTCGTAGTGCGCACCCACCTCGGGTTTCTGCAGCGGCAGGATCGGCATGCGAAACAACTCGAAACGGCCCTCCTCGAGCGCCGCATTGATGCGCGCGGCCCATTGCATTTCGCGGCGCCGGCGCATGAGCTCAATGTCGTTTTCGGCAAAACTGTGCACGCGGTTGCGCCCGAGCTCTTTGGCCGCCGCGCAGGCGCTGTCGGCTGCCGAGAGAATCGAGGCAACGTCCTCGTTGTCGGCCGTGATCGGCACCACGCCGATGCTGGCACCGAGACGAAACACCCGCTCTTCCCAGCTGAAGCGGAAATTACGCACCGACTCGCGCACCGACTCGGCCATGCGCATGGCCTCATCGAGCGTGCAGCTCTCGAGCAGGATGCCGAATTCGTCTCCGCCCAGACGCGACAGGGTGTCGCGCCAGCGCACCTTCGATTTCAGCAGTGCACCCATCTGCCCGAGCAACGCATCCCCGGCGCTGTGACCGCAGGTGTCGTTGACGATCTTGAATTGATCTATGTCCAGATAGCACAACGCGTACGACGCCTCACGCGCCTTGGCGCTCTTGAGCGCGCGCTCGACGCGGTTTTCGAATTCGCGGCGGTTGACCAACCCGGTCAGCAGATCGTGGCTGGCGTGATAGCTCAGGCGGCGATTGAGTTCGCGCGATTCGCTGACGTCGTGGAATACCAGTACTCCGCCGCCAACCTTGCCGTTACCGGCCCGGATCGGCGAGGCCGTGCTCTCGACGTACAACTCATTGCCATCGCGGCGTATCAGCAGCATCGGCCGTACCGATTTGATCGGGCGCGCGCGCCGGATCGAAACCGTCAGCGGGTTTTCCAGCGGCTCGCAGGTTTCCTCGTGGAAGGCGCGGAATATCTCCTCGACCGGCCGCCCCATGGCATCTTCCAGCCGCCAACCCGTGAGCTGCTCGGCCACGGGGTTGATATAGTCGATGGTGGAGACTGCATCGGTGGTGATGACGCCATCGCCGATCGACTGCAGCGTGATCTGGGCGCTCTCCTTTTCGCGAAACAGCGCCTCCTCGTACAGCTTGCGTTCAGTGATGTCGAGTTCCACGCCCACCAGCCGCAGCAAGCGGCCATGCGTATCGAGCTGAGCCTTGGCGCGACTGATGACCCAGCGCCATTCGCCGCTGCGATGACGCATGCGATGCACGCTCTCGAAAATCGGCGTCTTGCTGGCCACGTGGTCACGAATTGCAGCCTGCACGCGTGAGGAATCGTCCGGATGCACCAGGCTGCGCCAGTCGAAGCCGCCCTTGAGGTCGGCCTCATCGTAGCCGAGCATCGCGCGCCAGCGAGGTGAGAAGTAGACGTCGTTGCCCTCGACGTCAAAGTCCCACAGGCCATCGTTGGCGGCCAGCTCGGCCAGCGCATTGCGCTCCTCGATGCGCGCCAGCGCCAGCGACAGGCGCACGCGCTCAAGTCCGGTGGCAAGACTGGTGCCCAGCAGCTTCATGAGCAGCTGCAGGTTGACGTCGAAGGCGCCGCGCGGCAGCCCGTAGGCAAGACCGAGAAAGCCCGCCGGCTGATCCTTGATGCGAAACGCAACCAGGAGCGCCGCCCCAATCGCCAGTTCGGCCAGCGTCCCGGCGTCGTCGGCCTGCTCCTTGCGCGGTGAGGCGGTATCGCGAAACTCCGACAGCTTCAGGTGCTCGCCGCGCGTGCTCAGCCACGGCAGCGAGTCAATGGCCGCCCCTCGCAGCGCCTCGGGATGGCATTGCGCGAAATGGCCGCGCGCGCACACCACCGACTCGATGTGCTTGGCGCTCTGATCGAAGAACACAGCGAACGCGGCGTCGGCCGAGGTGGCTTCGCGCAGCGTCTCGAGACTGCGGCGGATGCACTCATCGGCAGCCTCGCGCCGCAGGTTCTGCAGATCCACCGCGATCTTGGTACAGGCAACGTCAATGCCTGGAGCGGGCCGCTCCGCCTTGCCGACCCAGAATTGCGGGGCAAGCACGTCGGAAGCCGAGAAATCTGTCGGGGTGCCTGGCGGCTTGATCATGGACATGAGATTCGAGATTCTCGCACAGACACATAAGATTACAAGCTAACCCGCTGATTTACTAACTTGTCTCCAAGGCCGCACGGGCGCTGCGATAGGTCTCCTGCAGCGAGCGCTCCATTTCCAGAGTGATCGCCTGCAAGGCTGCGGCGTCGAGTACCCGCGGGACTGCGCGTGGCGGCCCAATGGCGATGGCGATTCGACATAACGGTACCGGCAACACAAACCGGTCCCAAGCCACCAGCCAGGCGCGCGATGCGGCGTACGCCAGAGGCAGCATGGGCCGACCCGACATCTGAGCCAGCAGCACCGCACCGGGCTTGAACTTGAAACGCGGACCGCGCGGCCCGTCGGGATTGATGACCGGAGAGACCTGCTCGCGCACCAGCGCCTCGAAGTAGCCCTTCAGCGCCAGCGCGCCGGTGTGCGTGGAGGAACCGCGGATCACGACCCCGCCGACGCGCCGGATGATCATGGCGCCGAGTTCGCCGTCCACCGACGGGCTCACCAGGAACCCGATACGCAAGCGCCGGCCACGCTGTGCCTGCAGCAGGTAGCGTGAACAAAACAGCTGGTGCTGGTGCCAGTAGCACGGCAGAAACGATGGCGCGCGCGTGAGCACTGCATCCAGATGTTCCTCGCCGACCACCACCACCATGCGGCAGCTGCGCCACCACAGCCGCACCAGTCCGAGAATCGCCGGTGCTGCCAGCGCATAAAGCACGCGGCGCAGCCGGCTCATGCGTCGTCCCGAGTGGGTTATGCGCCGGTAAATGGTATTGCGCAGTGGGCTGCCTTGCTCGGGCTGCGGGTCGCTGGCGTTGTGGTCGCTCATCTAAGCTAGAATTACACGCTCACATGAATGCGACAACGCTGACCGCGCTGATGGAGGCCAATCGCGGCGCGGCGCGCAGCGTTACCTATCTGGAAGGCGAGCGCGACGTGCGGCCGGTCGCCTATGGCGCGCTGTACGAGCGTGCGTTGGGCATTCTGTATCGCCTGCAAGGGCTGGGCGCGCGCCCGGGCGACAAGCTGATCCTGCTGCTGTCCCACAACGAGCCGTTCATTGATGCGTTCTGGGCCGCGGTACTTGGCGGCATCATTCCAGTGCCGGTAGCACCCGGCATCAGCGACGAGCACCGGCATAAACTGTTGCGCATCGCGCGCAAACTCAAGGATCCGTATATCTATACCGAGCAGCGCCTGCTCGAGCGCATCGGCAGCTTTGCCGGCGCCCACGAGCAATCCGAACTGTTTGAATCGCTGCGCAAACGCGCATTCCTGGTCGATGAACTCGATGCGCTCGGGCGCAGCGGCAAGCCCTATCGGGCGCGGCCAGAGGATGTAGCATTCATTCAGTTCTCTTCCGGCTCGACCAGCTCGCCCAAGGGCGTGGTGCTCACACACGCCAATCTCATGGCGGACATCCGCGGCGTCAGCACTGCGGCCGGCTTCAGCGAGGACGACGTCAGCCTTTCGTGGATGCCCTTGACCCACGACATGGGCCTCATCGGCTTTCATCTGATCATGTTCGCCAATCGTATCCAGACGCATCTGATGCCCACGGAGCTGTTCGTACGGCGCCCGCTGCTGTGGCTGCAACTGGCCGCCAGAGTGCGCGCGAGCATCCTGTGCTCGCCGAACTTCGGCTACCGGCACTATCTGAAGGTGCTGGGCGAGCGCGCGCTCACCGATATCGATCTCTCCAGCGTGCGGCTGATCTTCAACGGCGCCGAACCGATCAGCGTCGAGCTGTGCGACGAATTCCTGACGCGGCTCGAACCCGCGGGTCTCAAGCGCAATGCCATGTTCCCGGTCTATGGCCTGGCGGAAGCCTCACTGGCGGTGAGTTTCCCACCCCCCGGCGTGCCCTACCACGCGCTGAGCGTCGATCGCCATTCGCTCAGTCTCAACGCCCAGGCCTCGATGGTCCCGGCGGGCTCGCGCGATGCGTTGCGGCTCGTGAGCGTGGGCCGCGCCGTACCCTACTGCGCGCTGCGCATCGCTGACGATGCCGATCAGGGGCTGCCCGAGCAACGCGTCGGCCATATCCACATCCGCGGCGAGAACGTCACCGGCGGCTATTTCGAAGACAGCTCGGCCAATGCCGCAACCTTCACCGCCGATGGCTGGCTGCGCACCGGTGATCTGGGGCTGATCCACGAGGGCGAGCTGTACATCACCGGCCGGCACAAGGAGATCCTGTTCGTCAATGGTCAGAACTACTATCCGCACGATCTCGAACGCATCGCCGAGTCCGTTCCGGGTCTGGAGCTTGGCAAGGTCGTGGCCGCTGGCGTGCGCCCTCCGGGGACCCAGACCGAACTGCTGCTGGTGTTCGTGCTGCATCGGGGCGAATTGAGCGAGTTCCTGCCGCTGGCGCGGGCACTGGCCCGGGCCTTGAGCGAGCAGGCCGGCCTCGAGCTCGACGCCGTGGTGCCGGTACGCCGCATCCCCAAGACCACCAGCGGCAAGGTGCAGCGGCATCTGCTCGAGCAGGAATATCTGGCCGGCGCCTTCGATGCCGAGCTGGACGAGCTGGCGCGCCTGAGCGCGGCCCAGCCGAGCAGCGCGCAGCACGCAGGCGCCATCGAGCAGCAGCTGCGCAGCATTTGCGAAGCCGAGCTTGGGGGCCGCCATATCGATATCGACGAGAGCCTGTTCGACCTGGGTGCCAGCTCGTTGAAGCTGATTGCGATTCACGAGCGCATCGAGCAGCTCTGGCCGGGGCTGGTCGAGGTCACCGACATATTCGAGCATCCCAGCATCGGCGCGCTCAGCGCCTTCATCGGCGCCAAGTCCGGGGCGCGCCCATGAACCCCGCCGATCGGCCGCTGCACGCCGCGCAATTTCTGCTGGGATTGCGCGCCTCGGGCCCGCGTCCAAGCTCCCTGCCGCCCGAACTGTCACCGCAGAGTGAGCCGGAGGCCTACCAGGTGCAGCGCGAAGTAGCGCGCGCGCTCGGTGCGCAGGCTGGCGCCTGGAAAGTCGCGATGAGCCGTGACGATCAGGGGACCTCGGCCCCGATCTTCGAGCGCGACGTCTACGCCTCCCCGGCGCGAGTGCCGTGCCGGGACGGCGACAGCCTCGGTATCGAGCCGGAGGTAGCTTTCAGACTGCGGCGCGATCTGGCCCCGCTGCCGGGCGGCGCACGCTACCAGCGCGAGCAACTCATCGAGGCCATCGATGCGGCGTACGCCGCGATTGAAATCGTGGTCAGTCGCTTCCAAAGCCATGACGGCGCCGCGCCGCTCGACCGTCTGGCCGACAACATCAGCAACGGCGGGCTGGTGCTGGGTGCGCCCTGCCACGACTGGCGAGCGCTGGATCTGCGCACGGTGCCACTTCGCCTGACGATGCAGGCCGCCGATGGCACCCGCACGCAGCATGCCAGCCGCGGCGGCCATCCGCTCGGGGATCCGATCGCAGCGCTGTTGTGGCTGGTCAATGATCGCGCGCACGGCGGTACCGGCCTGCGCGCCGGCGAGCTGGTGACGACCGGAAGTTATGCCGGCCTGCGTTATGCCCCGCGCGGCATGCGCGTGAGCGCCGAATTTGCCGGGCTCGGCACGACGACGCTGGAAGTAAGCTAGACTCGCAGCCATGAGCGCTCGAAGCAGCAGCGGCATGCGCGAGACCGACGTGCTCGTCATCGGCGGTGGCCCAGCCGGCTCCACGGCCGCAGCTCTGCTGGCCGGGCGCGGTCATCGGGTCACGGTGATCGAGAAGGCGCGGCATCCGCGCTTTCACATTGGCGAGTCGCTGCTGCCTGCCAACCTGCCGCTGCTCGAGCAGCTCGGTGTGGCGCAGGAAGTGCGTGCCATCGGCATGCAGAAATGGGGCGCTGAATTTGTCTCCTCTTGGGACGGCCGACAGCAGGACTTCCGCTTCAGCGACGCCTGGGACAAATCCATGCCCTATGCCTATCAGGTGCGGCGCTCCGAGTTCGACCAGATCCTGATTCGCCATGCCGAGCGCGCCGGCGCCCAGATCGTTGAAGGCGCTCGCGTCAGCGCGGTGGATCTGGGGCGCGATGCGGCGCCGTCGCAAATTCAGGTTTCCAACGAAGACGGCACCGTCGACAACTGGCAGGCGCGGTTCGTGGTCGATGCCTCTGGACGCGACACCTTCCTGGCCAATCGCCTGCACTGCAAGCGCCGCAACCGCCGGCACAACAGCGCTGCAATCTTCGGCCATTTCAGCGGCGCCGAGCGCAATCCGGGTGACCGCGAGGGCCACATCACGATCTATTGGTTCGATCACGGCTGGTTCTGGTTCATTCCGCTCAGCGACGGCGCCACCAGCGTTGGCGCGGTGGTCTGGCCCTATTACCTCAAAAGCCGCACGCGCCCGATCGATGAATTCTTTCGCGACACCATCGCACTGTGTCCACCGTTGGCCGAGCGCCTCAGCAGCGCCGAGCTGATCAGTGAGGTTGAGGCCACGGGGAACTACTCCTACCGCTGCACGCGCTCCTACGGCCGCAACTATCTACTGCTTGGAGACGCCTTCGCATTCATCGATCCGGTGTTCTCCTCCGGCGTGATGCTGGCCATGAAGAGCGCCTTTGCCGGCGCCGAGGCGATCGAGGCGTGCCTGCGCCAGCCGGAGCGTGCCAGGGCCGCGCTGCGTGAATTCGACCGCATCTCGCGCCACGGCCCAAAGCACTTCTCCTGGTTTATCTATCGCGTGACCTCACCGACGATGCGCGAGATGTTCATGCGCCCGCGCAATACCTGGCGCATGAAAGAGGCGCTGCTGTCTTTGCTGGCCGGAGATATTTTCGGCAGCACGCCGATCTGGCGCTCACTGCGCGCGTTCAAACTGGTCTATGGCTTGATTTCGGTAATGCATCCGCGCCGCAGCGCGCACGCACGCCGCCTGCGGCGCCTCAATATTCGGCCCGCCGAGTCGGGACCGATGCCCGCCAGCTGATGGGTGCCGCCGCTAAGCTGCAAATCGACTACCCGCGTCTCGCCGACATTCGCCAGTATCCCGCGACATGGTGGCGCGACGTGCTCGCAGTAGTCAGCTATGCGCGCGACAGCGATGCGCCGGCATCAGCGCTGCCCGACATTCCAGCCGCACAAGTGATGATGCCGGTGCTCGCGGGCCTCGATGGCACTGTGGAAGTCTGGCGCCTGCCCGGGCCCATGCAATCCGGACGGCATGGCCGCGTCCAATATCGGCGCAACGAGCGTATGTTATTCGCGGCCCTGAGCGTCGCCGAGCAGGAATTCGCCGCCCCACATTCGGACTGGAGCGCCAGCGCACTGCGCGGTGCGACCCGAGCCGCCTACTACGAGTTATTCCAGGCGCTGTCGGCGCTCGGATTTCCGCATCCGCTGCGCATCTGGAATGTGCTGCCGGAAATCAACGGTACCACCGGCGAGGGCGAGCGCTACTGGCACTTCAACGGCGCGCGCCAGGAAGCCTTCATTGGCGTGCGGCGCGAGATCACCGGTAATGTGCCGGCCGCCAGCGCGCTCGGATCCCCGCACGCCGGTCCGCTCACGGTCTATTGCATCGCCAGCGCCCGTGCGCCGATCGCGCTCGAGAATCCGCGCCAACGCAGTGCCTGGGATTATCCGGCCCAATATGGCCCAAAGAGTCCGACCTTTGCGCGCGCCTGCATCGAGAGCGGCCCGGCGCAGACCCTGTTTGTCTCCGGCACTTCGAGCATCGTCGGCTACGAGACCGCTCATGCCGGGGATGTGCGTGCCCAGACTCAGGAGACGGTGCGCAATATCGGCGCGGTACTGGTGGCCGCGAACGATCGCCTGGGCAGCGAGCGCTATGCCTTGGAGCATCTGAGCTACAAGGTGTACGTGCGGCGCCCGGCGGATCTCTCGCAGATCGAACAAGAGCTGCGTCGTGCCATCGGTCCCGAGGCGCGGGCGCTGTATCTGAAGGCCGATATCTGCCGGCGGGATCTGCTGGTCGAGATCGAAGCGGTCGGCAATTGATCGCCGCAGCGCAAGCCCGAGCGCGGCGCAGCGGCGCCGCCGCCGCGGCGTTGCTGGTCTCGCTGACCGTACTATGCGCGCCGGCGCGCGCGGAGCAGCTGCCGCTGTGGGAATTCGGCTTTGGCATCGGCGGATTGTTCTTCAATGACTACCGCGGCGCCAAGACCATGCACGTCTACCCGGCGCCGGTGCCGTACCTGATCTATCGCGGCAAGTTCCTGCAAGCCGACCGTGACGGTGTTCACGGACGACTGTTCAATCGCCGTTATCTGGAACTCGAGATCAGCGTCAACGCCACCGCGCCGGTATTCAGCCGCAACAGCGCCATACGCTCCGGCATGCCGAATCTGGAGCCGACACTGGAACTGGGACCGGCCTTGAACTGGCATATCTGGCGCAGCGGCTCGGAGCGCTTGCGGCTGGACGTTCGCCTGCCGGTGCGCGAGGCCATTACCGTCGCCTCGCCGCCGATGGCTATCGGCGCGGTGTTTGCCCCGAGCCTGGACCTCGATTGCCTGGGTTCCGGGCGCCTGGCAGGCTGGAATTTGGGCGTTCTGGCCGGCCCGCTGTACGCCCAGCAGCGCTATCATGAATACTTCTACGGTGTCGCACCGCAGTACGAGACCCCGAGCCGGCCGGCCTATGAGGCTGCCGGGGGTTATTCGGGCAGCCAGCTGCTGCTCGCGACCAGCAAGCGCTTCGCCAACTACTGGGTGGGCGCGTATGTGCGTCATGATTGGCTCGCGGGTGCCGCCTTTGTCGACAGCCCGCTGGTACAGACGCACAGCTACTGGTCGGGCGGTATTGGTTTTGTGTGGATGATCAGGGCTTCCTCCCGAATGGTCGACAGCCATGACTGAATTGCGCGCCGTTGATGCCGGCCCCTCGGCCAAGACCCTGAGCAGGGCGGTGTACGAATATGCCGCGTTGTGCAGCTCGCTGCTGCTGTTCGCGGTGCTTTGCCTGAGCTACTCGCTGTTCGCCGTGCCGCTGTACGTGCTGCTGCCGCGCCACACGGCCCGTCGTCTGGGCCGCCTAGGCATCATGATGGGCTTTCGCCTGTACGCGCAGTGGCTCAAATCGATCGGCGCCTATGCACTCGATCTGCGCGCCATCGACAGCTTGCGCGATGCCGGACCGCTGATACTCGCGCCCAATCATCCCTCGTTGATCGATGCGATATTGATTGTCACGCGCCTGCCCAATCTGTCATGCGTCATGAAATCCGACCTCATGGGCAATATCCTGCTCGGGCCCGGCGCACGTCTGGCACGATATATCCGTAACGGCTCGCCGCGGCAGATGGTGCGCGAGGCAATCGCGGATCTGGGCCAGGGCGGCACGGTGCTGCTGTTCCCCGAAGGCACGCGCACCACACGCGCGCCGGTCGATATGCCCACAAAGAGCGTCGGCGTGATTGCCCGGCGAGCCGGCGTGCCGGTGCAAACGCTGCTGATCGAGACCGACTCGATGTTTCTGCGCAAGGGCTGCCCAATGTGGACGCGGCCGTCGCTGCCGATCATCTACCGCGTACGGCTCGGTCGGCGGTTCGATCCGCCGTGCGATCCTGAAGCGTTCCGGCTCGAGCTCGATCGCTACTATCGCAGCGAGCTGCAGCACGGGCTCCCGCGTGCCGCGGACTGAGCCTTCCAGCAGCCATCTGGTCCTGATTCCAAGCTACAACCCGGGGCCAAAAGTGTATGAGACGGTGCGCGGCGCGCTGGCGCAGTGGACACCCGTGTGGGTGGTGGTCGACGGCAGCACCGATGGCAGCGCCGAGGGGCTCGCAGCCATGGCCGAGGCGGACCCGGGACTGCGTGTGCTGCGGCTGGCTCGCAATCGCGGCAAGGGCGCCGCGGTGCTGCACGGGGCCCGTATGGCGCTGCAGGCCGGCTTTACGCACGCGCTGACCATGGACTCGGACGGGCAACATCCGGCCGACCACATTGAGGTCTTTATGGCAGCATCGCTGCGAGAGCCGCAGGCGCTGATTCTGGGCGAGCCGCGCTTCGATGCCAGCGCGCCGGCGCTGCGCGTGCAGGGTCGCAAGATCTCCAATTGGTGGTCGAATTTGTGGACGCTCTGGGCTGGCATCCACGACTCGCTGTTCGGTTTTCGCGTCTATCCGTTAGCGCCCCTGGTGCGTGTCATGCGCTATCAGCCGTGGATGCGGCGTTTCGATTTCGATGTCGAGGTGGCCGTGCGTCTGTGCTGGCGCGGCCTGTCGCCGCGCAATTTACCGGCGCCAGTGCGCTATTTCCGCCCCGACCAGGGCGGCGTATCGCACTTCAACTACTGGCGCGATAATGCGTTGCTGACCTGGATGCATGCGCGGCTGCTGGTGGGGTTCGTGCTGCGCCTACCACGGCTGCTGTACCGGCGCTGGCTGATGCGCTGAAGGCGGTTTCCTACGCATTGCTCGCGCCGCGATCAATCTCGATATAATGTCAGCGATTCGGCCGGACCGCCGGTGCACCGGCCTTGGGTAGGATGCCGCAGGGCCAACAAGACACAATTCATTATGTCGGAACAAGCGTTGCCACAGCCAACGAGGACGCACCTCGATTCGCTCGCTCTCGAGCGGGAGATCGCGTGCCTGATCGTTCAGGGCTTGAATCTGCCGATCGTGGCCGAGCAGATCGACCCCGAAGCGCCCTTGTACGGCGAGGGATTGGGTCTGGACTCGATCGATATTCTCGAGATCGCACTGATCGTCTCGAAGCAGTACGGCATCGTGCTGCGCGCGGACAATCAGGAAAACGAGCGCATCTTCCGTTCGCTGCGGCATTTTGCGCAATACGTCGCGATCCAGAGAAGCAAGTGAAGCGTGGACGGCTGCGCCAGGCTCTGATCGCAGCCTCGATACTGATCTACGCACTCCTCGCCCATTACAGCAATGCCAGCGCGGGCGCCCACGGCCTCGGTGCGGCCCTGGCGGTCGGGCCGTTGTTGCTGGCGCTTGTCCTGGCCGCTCGCCGCTCGCCGCATCCGCTGATCGCCAGCCTGCTGCTGGCGCCGCTCAGTGCCGTGGTGCTGTTGCTGAGCTGGCATCGTATCGAGCGCAATTTCGCGCTCATGATCCTGTTGCAGCAATGCGGGGCCTATCTGATGCTGGCGCTGATCTTCGGCCGCAGCCTGATGCGCGGGGAGCTGCCGCTATGCACACGCTGGGCCACCACCGTGCACGGGCCGCTGTCGGGCGAGGTGCAACATTACACGCGTGCCGTGACCGCGGCCTGGACAGTATTTTTCCTCTGTATCAGCCTGCTCAGTGCCGTGCTGTATGCCTGGGCGCCGTTGCAGGTCTGGTCGGTGTTCTCGAACTTTTTGACACTGCCGCTGGCGGCGCTGATGTTCGTGGGCGAATACGCGTTGCGCCAGCGCCTGCTGCCCTCGATGCGGCGTATCACGCTGCGCGACACGGCTCGAGCCTATTTTCGCTCCCCCGGCGGCGGCGCCGCATCGCGCTGGTAACGCGCGCCCAGCGCCGAGTCATGCCAGCACTGCCCCTGTTTGTGCATCAGCGGCCCGAGTCGATCGTGGCCTACCGCGATGGCGCGCCAATCAGCGCACAGCGCTTCCTGCTCGATGCGCGCGCGCTCGCGAGCCGACTGCCCGCGGGCATGCACGTGCTCAATCTGTGCACCGACCGCTATCGCTTCAGCGTCGGACTCGCGGCCAGTCTGCTGTCGGGCAAGTGCAGCCTGCTGCCGCCATCGCATACCCCGGAAGTGATCCGGCAACTGCGCTCGTTCGCTCCCGACACCTTCTGTCTGACGGACGACGCCGAATGCACGCTGGATCTGCCGTTGCTGTTCTACCGTGACAGCGAGGCACACCCGGCGCCCCTGCAATCGAGCGAGTGGTCCGTGCCGCAGATCGATGTCGCACAACTGGCCGCTTACGTGTTCACTTCGGGCTCGACCGGTGCACCGCTGCCGCATCGCAAGAGCTGGGGCCGGCTGGTGCAATGCGTGCGCCTGGAGGCCACTCGTTTGAGTCCGATCGATCAGGGCGGCTGCGCGATTCTCGGCACAGTACCGCCGCAACACATGTACGGCTTCGAATCCACGGTGCTGCTGCCGCTGCACAGCGGCGGCGCGCTGTGCGCCGGGCGGCCGTTCTTTCCGGCAGACATCGCCGCAGCGCTGAACGAGCTGCCGCGGCCGCGGGTACTGATCACCACACCGGTGCACCTGCGCTCGCTGCTCGCCGCTGAGATGGCGCTGCCGCAGCTCGATCTGATCGTATCGGCGACCGCGATGCTGCCGACCAATCTGGCGCGCGATGTAGAACGGCGCTATGCGGTGCCGTTGCTGGAAATCTATGGCTCGACCGAGACCGGTCAGATGGCCGCGCGCCGCACCGCGCTCGAGGATGAATGGCAGCTGTGGCCCGGCGTGCGGCTCGAGCTTATCGACGAGCGCTGCTGGGCCCAGGGCGGACACATCGAACAGGCCACGGCGGTGGCCGATATCCTCGAACTCAAGGGCGCGGAGCGCTTTGTGCTGCACGGGCGCACGGCCGATCTGGTCAACATCGCCGGCAAGCGCAGCTCATTGGCCTACCTGAATCATCAGCTCAATGCCATACCCGGCGTGCTGGACGGCGCGTTTTTTGTGCGCGACGACGCGCAGGCCTCGCTGGCTGGCGTCGCGCGGCTCGCGGCGCTCGTGGTCGCGCCATCGCTCGATGTGGCCACAATAGTGCAGCAGCTGCGCGAGCGCATCGATCCGGTGTTCCTGCCGCGGCCGCTGCTGCGCGTACAGGCGCTGCCGCGCAACGAAACCGGCAAACTGCCTCAGCACACGCTGCGCACACTGGTCGCACAGGCTGCCGAACGCCTACCGCATCTGTTTGCATGAACTGGTCCAGCACATCGCTGAGCTTTGCGAGCGATCATCCGGCGCTGGCCGGTCATTTCCCGCAGCACCCGATCATTCCAGGCGTGCTGCTGCTCGATGAGGCCCTGAATGCCGTCCAGCAGGCTGGCATCGCAGGACTGGCACAGCCCGAGGGCTGGCACTGGCACATCAGCAGCGTGAAATTTCACCGCGTCGTGCTAGCGGATGAAACCCTGCGGCTCGAGTGCGTGCAACAGGCCGGCGGCGCGTTGCGGCTCGAAATGCACGTGGGCCACGCTCTGGCGCTCAGCGCCGCGATCGAGCGCCGGCAGGCATGAACGCCGAGGTGGGGACGTCGGAATGGCGACGCCGGCCGGAGCGCGGCAGTTCAGCGCTGCTGCGGGTGATGGCATGGCTGTCGCTGCGCTGCGGTCGCGGCATCGGTCATCCCATTTTGCACCTGATCGCGGGCTATTTTTTCCTGTTCGCGCCACGGGCACGGCGTCACATGCGCGACTATCTGCGGCGCGCGTTGGGCCGCGAGCCTGGTGCGGCCGATCGCTATCGGCTGATCCTATGGTTCGCCACCACCATACAGGATCGCTTGTACATGCTGGCGGGCCGCCATGAGCTGTTTGAGGTCTCGCTCGAGGGCGAGGCCGTGATTCGCGAGGTGGCGGCCGCAGGCGGTGGCGCCTTTCTACTCGGCGCGCACATGGGCAGCTTCGAGGTTCTGCGGACCGTTGGCAATCGCCAGCAGGGGCTGTCGGTGGCCATGGCCATGTACGAAGACAACGCCCGCAAACTCAACGCCGTGTTGGCGGCCGCCAAGCCCCGTGATCCGCCCGAGATCATCGCGCTTGGCCACGTCAATGCCATGCTCAAGATCAGCGAACGCCTGGATTGCGGCGCATTGGTCGGGGTGCTGGCCGACCGCACCCTCGGCGACGAAGCCTCTCTACCGGTCAGCTTTCTCGGCGCTACGGCACACCTGCCGCTCGGGCCGATGCGCGCCGCCGCACTGCTGCGGCGCCGTGTGCTGTTCATGCTCGGGCTTTATCGCGGCGGCCATCGTTACCACGTCGTTTTCGAGCCGCTGGCAGATTTCACCCACACCAGCAAAGCGGAGCGAACCGCGGCGATCGAAGCAGCGGTCAGGCGCTACGCCAGCCTGCTCGAACAGCACTGCCGCAACGATCCCTACAACTGGTTCAATTTTTTCGACTTCTGGTCAAGCGCGCACAGCGGCGCGCGCCGCTCTTGAGCGCGCACCGAGGCGTATTGGCGTTGCTCGCAGCGCTGGTATCGCTGCTGGCGCTGGTCTGCATGGCTGCCGGCGCCGCCGACGATAGCGGCGCGGGCGGCGATGCGTTCGGCCGCCTGATGGCACTGCTGGCGCAGCGCCGGCACGGGCTGGCGGATTTCGAGGAGACACAATACCTGTCGGCGCTCAAGCGACCCACGCATTCATCGGGGGTGCTCAGCTACGACGCGCCGGATCACCTCGAGCAGCGAACGCTCAAGCCACGTCCGCAAAGCGTCGTGCTCGATCACGGCACGCTGACGATGCAGATCGGGACGCATCAGCGCACTCTGAATCTGCAGGACTATCCGCAGTTCGCGCCACTGATCGACAGCGTGCGCGCGACGCTCGCCGGGGACCGCAGCGCCCTCGAGCAGCGCTTTCAAATCGACTTCGAAGGCGACCTGGAGCACTGGCGACTGCAGCTGCGCCCGCTCGAACCCAAGCTGGCCGCGATCGTGCAGCACATTCGACTCTCAGGCGAGCGCGACGCGGTGCTGCAGGTGGAGGTGCAGCAGAGCGACGGCGATCACTCGCTGATGAGCATCACGCCACGCGAATGAAGGGCTCGCGTACGCTGGCCCTGGGACTGTGGCTGCTCGGCATGAGCGTGGCCGCGCTGATCGTCGCGCGCGCCCGCTTCAGTGCCGATTTGTCGGCATTCCTGCCGCGGGTACCTTCTGCCACGCAGCGGCTGCTGGTCGATCAGCTGCAGAACGGGTTGGCGGCGCACCTGATACTGATCGGTATCGAGGGTGGCGATGCGGCGCAGCGTGCAAGCGTGTCCACGGCGCTCACCGCCGCCTTGAGTGCGCAGAGCGCATTCCTGTCCGTCAACAACGGCGACGCCGCCATCGAGGAGCGCGAACGCACATTCGTGTTCGAGCACCGCTACCAGCTCAGCTCCACCGTGACGCCGGAGCGCTTCAGCGTTCCCGGACTGCGCGCGGCCATCGAGGCCACCCTCGACCTGCTCAGCTCACCGGCCGGCTTGCTTGCGAAGCCGCTGTTGCGCAGCGATCCGACCGGCGAGTCATTGCAGGTGATCGATCAGCTCGACCAGGGCGGCGCGCCACACAGCGAGCAAGGCGTGTGGAGTTCACCGGACGGACAGCGCGCACTGCTGATCGCCGAGACACGCGCCTCGGGTTCCGATACCGATGGCCAGGCCGAGGCGCTGGCGCTGATTCGAGCCGCGTTTGCCCGGGCGGTTACGCCCGCCAGTCCGCTGCGGCTGCTGCTGAGCGGGCCGGCGGTGTTCGCGGTCGATGCGCGCGCCACCATCGAGCACGAGGCACTGCGTCTATCGTTACTGAGCAGTGCACTGATCGTGACGCTGCTGCTGCTGGTGTATCGCTCGGCCACCACTGTGCTGCTCGGGCTGCTGCCGGTGGTCTCGGGCGCGCTGGCCGGAGTCGCGGCGGTGGCCATCGGCGCCGGGGTCGTGCACGGCGTTACCCTGGGTTTCGGCATCACCTTGATCGGCGAATCGGTGGATTACTCGATTTATCTATTTGTGCAGTCGCGTCGTGGCGCGCACGGCATCGGCACACTCGAGGTGCCCGCACGACTGTGGCCGACCATAGGCCTCGGCGTGCTGACCTCGGTGTGCGGCTTTGCCTCGTTGTTGCCCTCGAGTTTCCCCGGCCTGGCCCAGCTTGGGTTGTACTCGATCACGGGCTTGATCGTCGCAGCGCTGGTCACGCGACTGGTGCTGCCGCAGTTATTGCCGCAACGTCTGCAGCTGCGCGATCTGGAACCCTTCGGCGCCGCCGCTGCCCGGCTGCTCTGGCGGCTGCATGGCTTGGGTTTCGCCGCCATCGCCTTAGGCCTGGTGTGCGCCGCAGTGCTGTATGGGCATAGAGCCGCTATCTGGAATCGCGATCTGGCGGCGCTCAGTCCGGTGTCAGCCGCAGCGCAGGCGCTGGATGGGCAATTGCGCAGCGCGTTGGGCGCCCCTGACATCAGTAATCTGGTTGTGGTCAGCGGGCCGGATCAGGAATCGGTGCTGCAGCGCGCGGAGATCGTCTCGCAACAGCTCGATGCGCTGGTGAGCGCCGGCGACATGCGCGGCTACGACAGTCCCGCGCGCTATCTGCCGAGCCTTGCGACGCAGGCAGCACGGCTCGCAAGCCTGCCTGATGCGGCGAGCTTGCGCCAACGGCTCGCCGCTGCAACCGCAAGCTTGCCATTGCGCGCCGATGCGCTCGATGATTTCGTGCATCAGGTAGCTGCCGCGCGCGGCAGCGCGCCGCTCGGGCGCGAGGCGCTCGAACACACCTCGTTGGCGCTGGCGGTCGACGCGCTGCTCTGGCGCCATGCCGGGCAATGGTATGCACTGCTGCCGCTGCGCGCCAACGACACCGGAGCGCACGCCGGGAATCTCGACATAACGCGAGTGCGCAGCGCACTGCGTTCCAATCCGGCAGGAACGGTGCTGGCATTGAACATGAAGCAGGAAACCGATGCGCTCTATGGCAGCTACCTGCGTGAGGCGGTGCGACTGTCGCTGGCCGGCCTGGGCGCGATCGTGTTGTTGCTGAGCGTCGCCCTGCGCAGCGCTGTTCGGGTCGCACGCGTGATCGCGCCACTGGCGCTGGCGGTGCTCACAGTCAGCGCAGGACTGATCGCAAGCGGAATCCAGCTGACCATACTGCATCTGATCGGGCTGCTGCTGATCGTCGCCGTGGGTTCGAACTACGCACTGTTTTTCGACCGCCGCGCCGCCCAGCGCGCGAACGCCGATCTGCCGCTGACGCTGGCTTCCCTTTTGATCGCCAACGCCAGTACCGTGATAGGTTTCGGCGTGCTGGCGTTCGCGCGGGTACCGGTGCTCAGCGCGCTCGGCACCACGGTCGCCCCTGGCGCATTGTTGGCGCTGTGGTTTTCGGCTTTGCTGGCCCCGCGCGCGCTGTTTGAGGCAGCGCCACCCGCGCCGCCTGCGCCGCCTGCGCCGCCTGCGCCGGCGGCAGCCTGACGGTGCAGACCCAGCGCATTGCCGCGCAATCCGCCACGGCCTGCGGCGCCTGCATCGTATTGCTGCCCGGCGCATACCAGCAGCTTGCCGACTTCGTACACCGCGGCTTTGACACGGCCCTGCACCAGCGCCACGTGGCCCTGGATCTGATCCTCGCGGCCCCCGAGCTTGCACACCTGACCGATCGCAACTGGCTGCCTCGCCTGCATGATGAGGTGGTGCATCCTGCGCACGCGGCCGGCGACATCGTCTGGCTCGGCGGCATCTCGCTTGGTGCATTCATGGCCTTGCGTTTTGCCGCGCAGTATCCCGAACTGATTGATGGGCTGTGTCTGATCGCCCCATACCTGGGAAGTCGCATGGTCGCGGCCGAGATTGCCGGCTCCCAGTCGCCGCCGTCGTGGCAGCCCGGAGCCCTGGCAGATGACGACGATGAGCGGCGCATCTGGCGCTACCTCCAGGGTCTGCATGCGCCAAAGCCGCGAGTGTTTCTCGGTTTCGGCAGGCACGATCGTTTCGCCGATAGCCAGCGTCTGCTCGCGCGTACCGTGCCGCACGCAAGTTCGCGGCAGATCGACGGCGGCCACGACTGGCCGGTGTGGCGTCAACTCTGGGACAATTTCCTCGACCACTATCGGGCCGAGCCATGAATAGCAATGCGTCCACAACCTATCTGACCTGGCGGCAGTGGCATGCGGCACCGCTGTTGCGCGCATCGCTCGCGTGGCATTGCGCGCTGGCCGGCCTCACGCTGCTGCGGCCGCATTGGTGGCCGTGGACGCTCGGCGCGCTGATGCTCAATCATCTGGCGCTCACGGCCCTGGGACTGTGGCCGCGCAGCCGCATGCTCGGCTCGAATTGGACGCGCCTGCCCGCGCGCGCAGTGCTGCGCGGAGAAGTGGCCATCACCATCGATGATGGCCCGGATCCCGAGATCACGCCTCAGGTGCTGAGGATCCTGGCCGAGCACCGCGCACGCGTGACATTTTTCTGCATCGGCGACCGCGTGCAGCAATTTCCGCAGATCGTGCGCGAGTGTCTGTCGCAAGGACACGCGATTGAAAACCACAGTTATCGGCATGCGAACTATTTCTCGCTGCTGGGCATCGGCGCGCTACACGCGGAAGTTGCGCGCGCACAGCGCAGCATCGAGAGCATCGGCGGTGTTGCGCCACGATTCTTTCGCGCCCCCGCGGGCTTGCGCAGTCCGCTGCTCGATCCGGTATTGCAACGCATGGGGCTGCAGCTGGCGAGCTGGACGCGGCGCGGGTTCGATACCGTCAATTCCGATGCCGGTGCCGTGCTGTCGCGCCTGACGCGCGGCCTGAGCGCCGGGGACATTCTGTTATTGCACGACGGGCATGCCGCGCGCACCGGTGCCGGCGGCGCGGTTGTGCTCGAGGTGTTGCCGGCGCTGCTCACCGCGATCGAGCGGCGCGGTTTGCGCACCGTAACACTGCGCGAGGCGCTGGCATGAAGTCCGTGACGCTGCCCGCCGGGTTGCTCGAATCGGCCAGCGCCCCTTATCGCGCGGCCAGCCGCTTCGCCTACAAATTTGCCCGCGGCAAGCTGCGCGGGGATCCCGCGTATCGGGCCATCCTGGAGCGCGGGCTGCTGCTGGGACGACGGCGTATACTCGACTTGGGCGCAGGTCAGTGCCTGTTGGCCGCCTGGCTGCAGGCGGCGCAGCGCTGCTACACGCGCGGCGACTGGCCGCCGCAATGGCCGCCACCGCCCAGCGCGCTGTCGCTACGCGCCATCGAACTGATGTCCCGCGAAGTCGAGTGCGCCCGTCGCGCGCTGGGAGCCACGGTCGAGGTGCTGCAGGCGGATATGCGCAGCGCCGAGTTCGGCGCAGCCGATGCCGTGGTCATGCTGGACGTAATGCACTACGTGGCCGCCGCCTCGCAGCGGGCGATCCTGCAGCGGGTGCGCGCCGCACTGCCCGCGGGCGGAGTGTTGCTGCTGCGCGTCGGCAATGCCGGTTCCGGCGTCCGCTTCGCCTACAGCCGTCTGGTCGACAAGATCGTTATGCTGGCGCGTGGCCATGGTTTAGTCACCGTGCACTGCCGCAGTGTCGCGCAATGGGCGCAACTGCTGCGAGAGTGCAACTTCGAGAGTGAGGCGGTACCGATGAGTCAGGGGACACTGTTCGCCAATGTGCTGCTGATCGCTCACGCGCGATGACAGCGCTGCGGATGACCCATTTCACTGCGACCAGCTGCCTGGGCCGCGGTCTCAAGATGACGCTGGCCGCGCTCGAGGCGGCGCGCAGTGGACTGACGCCCTGTGACTTTGAAACCGTCGCCCTCGATACCCAGATCGGCCAAGTCAGCGGCCTCGAAGCCGTGCGATTGCCGGCGCAGCTGCGCGCCTACGATTGCCGCAACAATCGGCTGGCAGAGCTGGGACTCGAGCAGGACGGGTTTTGCGAGGCCGTGCACGCGAGTGCTGCGCGCTGGGGCCGACAGCGTCTGGGCGTGTTCCTCGGCACCAGCACCTCGGGCATTCTCGAAACCGAGATCGCCTACCGCGCACGCGATCGCCTGAGCGGATTGTTGCCGGTAGGTTTCGACTACGAGCACCGTCATAACTCGTTTTCGGTCAGCGACTATGTGCGCCGCGCACTGAAGCTCGAGGGGCCCGTGGCCTCGCTGTGCACGGCCTGCTCCTCGAGCGCCAAGGTATTCGCCGCTGCGCAGCGCATGATCGACGCCGGCATGATCGATGCCGCGGTGGTCGGCGGGGTGGATTCGCTGTGTCTGACCACACTCTACGGGTTTCATTCGTTGCAGCTGATGGCGCGCACCGCCTGCCGCCCGTTCGATCTGCGGCGCGACGGGCTGTCGATCGGCGAAGCAGCGGCGTTTGTTCTGCTCGAGCGCGCATGCGGCGCCAACGACCACGCCGTGCTGCTGCTGGGGGCTGGCGAATCCAGCGATGCCCACCACATGTCGAGCCCGCACCCCGATGGCGCCGGAGCACGCAGCGCCATGCGCCGTGCGCTCGATGCCGCGGGGCTTCAGACGCGCGATGTCGATTACATCAATCTGCATGGCACCGGCACGCCGAGCAACGACAGCGCTGAGTCGCTCGCCGTCAGCGCGCTGTTCGGCACCGAGACACCCTGCAGTTCCACCAAGGCCGCCACCGGCCACACGCTCGGGGCGGCCGGTGCGCTCGAAGCGGTCATCTGCGCGCTGGCGCTGAACAACGGGCTGCTGCCCGGCGGCCTGAACCTCAGCGAGCGCGACCCGCAGCTCACACTGAACTACCTGACACACAATCGGCGCGCGCCGCTCAAAACCGTGCTCAGCAATTCATTCGGCTTTGGCGGCGTCAACTGCGCGCTGCTGTTCGGACGCGCGAGCTAGCAATGGCCAAGCTGTCGGTCTGCATTGAAGGCATCGGCGTGCTCGGGCCCGGTCTTTGCGATTGGCCCGCGAGCGCAGCCGTGCTCGCGGGGGCGAGCCCGTACATCTGTGCGCGCACTGTACTGCCGCCGCCCGACGCGCTGCCGGCAGCGGAACGGCGGCGCGCCGGCCGCGTGATCAAACTTGCACTCGGCGTCGGCGCCGAAGCGGTGTCACAGTCCGGGCGCGATGCCCGCGGCTTGCCGGGCGTATTCAGCTCCTCCGGCGGCGATGGCGATAATTGTCATGCCATTTGCGAGGCACTTGCGGGCAGCGAGCGCCTGATCTCGCCGACGCGCTTTCACAATTCGGTGCACAACGCCGTCGCCGGATATTGGAGTATTGCCTATGGCTGCGCCGAAGCGTCGGTAACGGTGTGCGCGTTCGATGCCAGTTTCGCTGCGGGGCTGCTCGAAGCGAGCTCACAGGTGACCCATAACGGCTGCCCCGTGCTGCTGCTGGCCTACGATGTCGACTACCCCTCACCGCTGTATGAACAGCGCCCGATAGCCGACGCCTGCGCGCTGAGCCTGCTGCTGAGCCCCGCTGACTCCCCGAACGCACTCGCCGTCATAACTCTCGCCCTGAGTCAGCAACCGGCAACCCGGTTCGACGACCCCGAACTGGAGAGCCTGCGGCTGTCGATTCCGGCCGCGCGCGGTCTGCCCCTGCTGCAGCAGCTGGCGCGCTCACGCAGCGGTACGGTATTCCTGGATTATCTGGATACGGCGCGACTGGCAGTCGAAATTCAAGTATGACCATCGATCGCGACTGGATTGCCGGCCATATCCCGCATCAGGGTCGCATGTGCCTGCTCGATCGCGTGCTGTTCTGGGATAGCAGCTGCATCGAGTGCGCCAGCAACACACACCGCGCACCCGATCATCCGCTGCGCGCGCACGGCCGATTGGGGGCGGCGTGTCTGATCGAATATGCCGCCCAGGCCATGGCCGTTCATGGCGCACTGCTGCAACCGCAGCCGCAGGGTGCCAACGCCTTCGGCATGCTCACGAGCGCGCGCGCCGTGGAATTGTTCGTTGACCGTCTGGATCAGGTGGCCGGCGAGTTGCTGATTCGCGCCGAGCGGCAGCATAGCGATGCGCGCGCTGCGCTCTATGCCTTCCGCGTCAGCGATGGCGCGCACCTGCTCGCGCAGGGACGCGTCAGCCTGCTGCTCGAGCCGCCGGTATGAGCTCGGGCAGGCGTCGCGCATTGGTTACCGGCGCCAGCGGCAGTATCGGCGCCGCGATCTGCCGCCGACTGGCCCGGTCCGGGCATCTGGTCTATCTGCACGCGCATCACGGCGGTGAGCGAGTGCAGGCGCTCGCGCACGAGCTCAATACCGGCGGCGAGTGCGCACAGGTGCTGCGCTTTGATGTTACCGATCGGCCCGCTACCCACGCGGTGCTCGAGCAGGTGTTGCAGGCCGGCCCGATCCAGGTGCTGGTCAACAACGCCGGCATCCACGACGACGCGGTGTTCCCCGGCATGAGTGCGCTTCAGTGGCACCGAGTAATCGATGTGGCGCTGAACGGCTTCTTCAACGTGACGCAGCCGCTGCTGATGCCAATGATCCGCACCCGCTGGGGCCGCATCATCAATATCTCCTCGGTGGCGGCCCTGATCGGCAACCGCGGTCAGGTCAATTACGCCGCCGCCAAAGGTGCGTTGAACTCCGCCACGCGCGCGCTGGCGCTGGAGATCGCCAGCCGCGGTATCACGGTCAACGCGGTGGCGCCCGGAATCATCGCCACCGACATGAGCGAGGGCCACTTTAGCGCCGCCATCATCGCGCAGCTGGTGCCCATGCAGCGTCCCGGCAGTGCCAATGAGGTCGCGCACCTGGTCGATTTCCTGGCCGGCGAGGCTGCCGGCTATGTCACCGGCCAGGTCATCTGCGTTAACGGCGGTATGGCCTAGCGCTCGATTCGACTATGGATTTGGGCGTTAATTCGCAGCGCCGGCCCGCGCTGAGGCTCATCATTGCGGTTGGGTTATAGTGGCACTCGTGCGCATTGGAGGACGGGGCTGATGAAGGTGTTTCTGCGTCCGGCACTATGGATGTTGGCAATCGTCGCGACCTTGAGTCCCGCGGCGCATGCTGCCTGGACCTTTCCGCGCCTCGACAGTGCCGCCAAGGCCAAGCAGGCCGGCACTACGGTTCATCCGGCCGTGCACCAGGCCGTGCGCCCGCTGGGCAATCATCTGCGCCTGGTCAGGCCGCTGGGCAGCAACCGGCCGCCGCCCAAGACCATTCTGGCCAAGCGGCCGCCTTAAGTCAGCGCTTCGCCAGCGAGGCGGCGAACTTCGGGGTAGGCAGCACGGTGGCCGGGTCGACCGCGGTATCGCCTTCGCGAATCTCGAAATGTACGTGCGGACCGGTGGAGTGGCCGGTACTGCCCAGCAATGCGATCAACGTGCCCTGGCTCACGGTATCGCCCTTCTTGACCTTCAGTTCGCTGTTGTGGGCATACAGTGAACTCATGCGGCCGTCGTGCTCGATGATGACGACATTGCCGTAGCCGCGCAGACCGTCCCCGGCATAGATGACCTGGCCATCTGCGATCGCATAAACCGGCTCGCCCGACTCGGCTGCGAGGTCGATGCCTTTGTGCATCTTGCCCCAGCGCTGACCGAACTCGGAACTCACGATGTAGGCATCCAGCGGCCAGCGGTAGGGACCGGCATTCGGCTGTGTCGAGCGCGGCACGCGTGCCAGCGGCGCACCGGCGCCCACAGACGCAGCCTGCACTCCAGGGGCTGTGGATTTGGCGGGCGTTGCGGCTCGCGCGCGATGCAGCTCCCTGAGCACTTCGGATTCGCCGTGCTCGCCCGCGTCGGTAAAGGTCTTGAGCAGATCTTTCTCCGCCATATAAGCCCGCATGCGCGCAGATGTGGCCGAGGCTGCCTGTCTGGCCGCTTCCGCCGCCTTGCTGGAACTCTGCTGAACATTCTGCACCCAGGGCTGGGTGCTGGCGCAACCCGAGGCGCTCAGCGCAAGCACGGTTGCGATCATGATGGGACGCAAGCTTCTCATGGCTGTTCTCGGCTGGTGGCGCCGCGTTCGGCGATTCGACGCGCCGAGGATGCTAGCGAGGCCGCCCTGGTCACACCCTCCCTCTTACGAGGGGGTGGCCGCGCCGCGGGCGGCGCGCTTAATGTGCTCAATAACGCACGAGGAGGCGCCCATCATGCAACATAAAATTCCGGCACCGGCAGCGCTCGATGTGGTCACGGCAACCTGCATCATTCTAATCGGGGTGAGCTGGTTTGGTCTCAATACCCTGGTGTTCTCCATCGGCCGTCTGAGCCAGAGCACTCGCTTCTACGAATTGCTGTCGGTGCTGCGCCAGCCCTCGCTGTTGTTGAGCGGTGTCGGCAGCGGACATGGGCTCGAGACCGTGGCTTTCACGCTCGTGTGCCTATTGGCGCTGACTGCGTGCCTTGCGCCATGGCTCAGTCCACGGCGCAGCGCCTGGCTGGCCGGAACGTTGCCGCTTGCGCTGATGCTGGTTTGCGCGCTGGCGCTGTACTACGGTGGCTCGAGCTGGCCCGTGGATGCTGCGCCCGACTCGCTGCGCGGCCATCTGATCCGCTGGGGCAATCAATCCATGCAGTGGGCTACCGGTGAGGTGGCGCAGCGCGTCAGACTCGGCGCCGGCGCCTATCTGGGATTGTTTGGCAGCGTGGTACTGGCCGGGCGGGCCGCGCTGAGATATCGCGCTATGGCACTACCGGCGGAGCCAGCTTCCAGCGCCGATGTGTCCACATCCAATCGGCCGGGTCGGCCCGAATCTGCGTTTCGAGGATCTGCGCATAGCGCTCGGTAAACACCGCAGGCTCCAGGCGCTCACCGGCCGCTGCCATCGGGTGGAAGGTCATGTCGTAGTAGCCACGGCCGGTGCGGCGCATGGAGGTAAAGAAAGCGGCATAGCCGGTCAGCCGGGCAATCTCACCGGGGCCCGGATAGAACGCCGTTTCGCGTCCGAAAAAACGCAGCCAATGACGGCCACCGCTGGAGGCCGGAATCTGATCGGCCATGAGCGCAATCGCATGCAGTTCGTTGCGCCGGCGCGCCACGGCTCGCACCAGCTTCTTGGCCGCGACCATGCGCGCGCCGAATCGGCCGCGCAGTTTGAGCAGTTCGCGATCTGCGCCGGCCGAATGCAGCGGCTTGTAGGCGGCATCAATCGGCACACCCAGATACAGCACGACGCCTTGCAATGACCACTCCCAGTTGCCCAGGTGACCCGCCACCAGCAGCACCGAGCGTCCAGCGGCGGTTTCAGCATGCACCAGTTCGGCATTGGTAAAGCGTATACGGCGGCGCATCTCCTCGGCCGATAGGCTCGCGAGCTTGATGCATTCCGCAATCACCTGTCCGAGATGGCGATAGTAGGTAGCCAGCAGCGACTCGATCTCAGCGCGCGAACGGCTCGGAAAACAACCGCGCAGGTTGGTGCGTGCCACCTGCACCCGGTAGCGCAGCAGGTATCGCAATACCAGAACCAGCAGTGCGGTCAATGCATACAGCACGCCGAAAGGCAGCGCCGCCAGCGCGCGCAGCCATAGCGCGGGCCGCTGGTCGGTTGACACGGGAGCAGTCTGGCTCAAAGGCTGTCGCATCTCCTGTCAGATAGTCATACGCTTGCCAGCATGCTATGGATCAAAGCACTGCATCTGATCGCCGTCATGGCCTGGCTGGCAGGTCTATTCTACCTGCCGCGGATCTTCGTTCATTACGCCGAAGGCCGCTCCAACGGTGAGGACGTGCGCCGGCTGGTGATCATGGCACGGCGGCTGTATGGCTTCATGAGCATCATGGCCGTGCTGGCAGTGGTGTTCGGCCTATGGCTGTGGCTCGGCTTTCACGACGCGGGGCGGTGGTTGATGGTCAAACTGCTGTTCGTGCTGGGGTTGATCGGCTACCACTTTGTTTGTCGCGTGCTGCTCGGGCGCATGCAGCGCGCCGCGCCGCTGCCCGGACCGCTGGCCTTGCGCCTGTTCAACGAAGCCTCACTGCTGCTGGTAGTGCCCATCGTCATCCTGGCAGTGCTCAAACCGTTCTGAGCGGCTCGCTCAGATCGTGCGGCTGAACAGCAGCTTGTCGGGCATCCGGCGCGACAAACGCGCATCGAAGGCCATGCAGATATTGCGCAGGAATGCGCGGCCCTTGTCGGTGACCCGGCAGCCGGCGCCATCGAGATTCACCAGCCGATCGG
>Ga0302324_100002666_pt1 | contig 40770 bp, 43 predicted proteins | sample Palsa_T0_1_FD_201949 | JGI IMG/M metagenome (GOLD analysis project Ga0302324, IMG submission 201949) | Peat permafrost microbial communities from Stordalen Mire near Abisko, Sweden - Palsa_T0_1 | ecosystem: Environmental > Terrestrial > Soil > Palsa > Peat permafrost | place: Sweden: Abisko...
TCGTGTTCAGCTACAACGGATTTCAAAGTCCCGTGAATCTCGCGGGCGAGGCGCGCAATCCGGGCCGCAGCATCCCCATCGCGATCTTCGGCTCACTGGTGCTGAGCACCGCCGTGTACCTCTTGTTGCAGGTCGCGTTCTTGGGAGCGGTGCCGCCCGAGCACTTGGGCGAGGGCTGGGGGGCGCTCGAGTACAGCTCGCCGTTCGCGCAGCTCGCCCTCGCGCTGAATCTCAACTGGCTGGCACTGCTTTTGTACGCGGACGCTTTCGTAAGTCCGAGCGGAACCGGAACCACCTACACGGCGACCACCGCCCGAATGATTTACGCCATGGAGCGCAGCGGCACCTTGCCCGCCTTCCTGGGTCGGGTCCACCCGGTCTTCGGCATACCCCGGCCGGCGATGTGGCTCAATTTGGTCGTGGCGTTTACGTTTCTGTTCTTCTTTCGAGGGTGGGGCAAACTCGCGGAAGTGATCTCGGTCGCGACCATCATCACCTATCTGATCGTGCCGGTGAGCGTCGGGGTCTTGAGGCGCACGGCACCCGGTCTCTCGCGACCGTTGCGCATGCCGGGCATCGAGGTTCTCTCTCCGGCGGCCTTCATGCTCGCGACCCTCATGCTGTACTGGGCGCGCTGGCCGCACACCGGACAGATCATGCTGCTCTTGATCGTGCCGCTGCCTTTGTATCTTTACGGGCAAGCGATGAGCGGCTGGCGCGATTTCCCGCGGCATCTTGCGGGCGCCTGGTGGATGATCGCGTACTTCGCGGTCCTGGTCGCGTTATCCTTCGGCGGCAGCCGGGAATTCGGCGGAAGAGGCTATTTGAGCTACGGGTGGGACCAAGCATGCGTCGTCTTGATGGCACTCGCGTTTTATTTCTGGGGACGCCGCAGCGGCTGGCACACCCCCGCGCTCGCGGCACTGGAAGCATCCAGATCGAAGTAGCCCCGTGAACCTCGGACGTTTTGCGCGTATCCGGCTGGCCCATCTACCCACTCCGCTCGAATACCTGCCGCGGCTGACGCGCGCGCTCGAGGGTCCGGAGGTGTGGATCAAGCGCGACGACTGCACGGGCCTCTCGAGCGGCGGCAACAAGACACGAAAGCTGGAATTTCTCCTCGCGCAAGCGCGCGAGCGGGATGCCGACGTGGTGCTGACTCAAGGCGCCACCCAATCGAATCATGCGCGTCAGACCGCCGCCGCCGCGGCCAAGCTCGGACTCGCCTGCCACCTCCTGCTCGAGGACCGCACGGGAAGAACCGATCGCTGCTACACCGAGAGCGGCAATGTGCTTCTGGATCACTTGCATGGCGCCTGCGTCGAGCATTGCGCTCCCGGCCCCGACATGAACGGCGAGCTGGAAAAGATCGCCACGCGATTGCGCGCCGAGGGCCGGCGCCCCTATGTGATCCCGGGCGGCGGCTCCAATGCGACGGGTGCGCTCGGCTACGTCAACGCGGCGCTCGAGCTCATCGGCCAGGCGAACGATCTCGGACTCAAGATCGATCACGTGGTGCACGCGACGGGCAGCGCCGGAACGCAAGCCGGCATGATTGTGGGATTGGCGGGTATCCGCTCTGGAGTACCGCTCTTAGGTATAGGTGTCAGAGCGCCGCGGGAACGGCAGGAAAAAAGCGTCTTCGAGCTCGCGTGCGCCACCGCCGATCTGTGCGGCATCGCGGGTGCGATCGCCCGCGAGGATGTGGTGGCCAATTGCGACTACGTGGGAGCCGGCTACGGCATCTCCACTCGGGCCTCGATCGAGGCCATCGAGATGCTGGCTCGTCTCGAAGGAATCCTGCTCGACCCGGTGTATTCGGGAAAAGCGATGGCGGGACTCATCGATCTCACGCGCAAGGGCCGCTTCAACAAAGGCGAGAACGTCGTGCTCATCCACACGGGCGGCAGCGTCGGATTGTTCGGTTACGTGGCGGACTTCGGCTATCCGGCACGGCAGCGCGCGTGAGCACGCATCGCGTGGTCGGAATCATCGGAGGCATGGGCCCCGAGGCCACGGTCGAGCTGATGCGCCGGGTGACGGTGCGCACCCGTGCCGAGGACGATGAAGACCACGTTCATCTCCTCATCGAGAGCAATCCGAAAATCCCATCGCGAATCGCGCATCTGATCGAAGGCACCGGTCGCGATCCGTTGCGGGAGATCCTGGGCGTTGCGTACAATCTGCACAGTGCCGGCGCGGATGCGCTTGCGATACCCTGCAACACCGCCCATCACTACGCGGAAGAGATCCAGGCTGCGGTGACCATCCCGCTGCTCCACATGGTGAAGCTCGCGGTCGCGCGGATCGCCGCCGAAAATCCACGGGCGCGCGTCGGTCTCCTGGCGTCGACCGCCGTGCACCGAGTCGGGATTTACGAACGCGAGCTCGCCGATCGGGGCCTCGAGCTCGTCTTGCCTCGCCGGCAAGACGACCTGATGGCATTGATACGGGGCGTCAAACGGGGCGAGACCGGCGCCGGGGCGACACGACGGCTCGCCGAGATCGGATCCGAGCTCGAGGATCATTGCACGGTCGCACTGATCGCCTGCAGCGAGCTCTCGTTGATCTCCGCGCACCTCGCGGCGCGCGGACGCGTTCTCGATTCGCTCGACGTCCTGGCGGATGCCATCGTCGAGTTCGCCGGCGCGAGAACCCGCTAGACTCGGCCCATGCCGATCGCTTCCTCGCCTCGAAGGCGCCTGAACGTGCTGTTGCCCACTCTCGGCAGCGCGGGCGATGTGCATCCGTTCATCGGCTTAGGCCTTGCGCTCAAAGCCCGAGGGCACCGCGCGACCTTGCTCACCAATCCCTATTTTCGATCCGCGATCGAAGCGCAGGGCCTCGGATTCTTGGCTGTGGGGAGTCTTGCGGACGTCGAGAGCGCGCTCGCCGATCCGGATCTGTGGCATGCACGCAGGGGGTTCGAAGTGGTCGCGCGCCGCGTAATCGTGCCTTCGATCGAGACGGTTTACCGGCACATCGAATCGCATGCCGATGCCGACACGGTGGTCGCAGCGTCCAGCATCTCCTTGGGCGCACGCATCGCGCAGGAGCGGCTCGATCTCCCCACGGCCTCCGTTCATCTGCAGCCGACAGTCCTCAGGAGCCTCATCGACAGCGGCATGTTCGGCAACGTGCGCATCTCCGCGGCTCAGCCGGCGTGGTTCAAGCGAGCCCTGTTTCGTTTCATCGACTGGGCCGCCATCGACCGTATCCTCGCGCAGCCGCTGAACGAGTTCCGCGCCACCCTAGCGCTCCCTCCGGTGCGGCGCGTACTCGCGCGCTGGATCCACTCGCCCGAATGCGTCATCGGGTTCTTTCCGGATTGGTTTGCGGCACCCCAGGCGGATTGGCCACCGCATACCCATCTCGTCGGGTTTCCTCTCTGGGACGGGAGCGGTGCGGTCGCCGTGCCGAACGCCGTGCAGGAGTTTCTGCAGGAGGGTCCGCCGCCCATCGTGTTCACGCCCGGTTCCGCCGCCGCGCAGGCGCACCGCTTTTTCGCCGAATCGATCGCGGCGGTCCGCCGGCTCGGCGCACGCGCCATGCTGGTGACGAATTTCCTGGAGCAAGTGCCGCAACACCTTGCGCCCGGAGTACAGGCCTTCGGCTATGTACCGTTCAGCGAGCTCCTGCCGCACGCGGCGGCACTTGCGTATCACGGCGGCATCGGCACCCTCGCGCAAGGGATCAAGGCCGGTGTCCCGCACCTCGCAGTGCCTAGCGCCCACGATCAGTTCGATAACGGCTGGCGGATCGTGCAACTCGGCCTCGGACGCAGTATCCCGGAGCGGCGATATCGCGCGGCGGGCGCCGCCGGGGCGCTGGCCGCACTGCTCGGCGATGCGTCGATGCGACAGCGCTGCCGTGCCTATGCGGCGCGCGTGGACGCCGATGCGGCGCTGCGCCGCGCCTGCGAGCTGATCGAGGCGCTCGCGCGCTGAAAGCGAAGGCGAGGGCTCCGGGTTGCGAATTTTGTGACCGGTTACCGCCCGGCGCGGTCATCCGTCGCGGCCTCCTGCCGTTCTCTGCCTTAGAGTCTCCGTTCAAGACCCCATGGGCGCCATGCACAAGCCGAAAATCCGACATCCGAGTCGCCGATCAGGCGCTCGCCTCAGCACCTTAGGGCTCGGAAGCATTCTGACGCTCGCGGCCGCAGCCGGCCCGCGCCTGGTCCAGCCGATGGATCCGATCCACGCCGTGCAAGCGCTGCGCGAGGGCGGCTGCGGCGGAATCCTTCCGCCCGCGCGCACCCTCGAGCACGATGCGCTCCTGGACCGCGCGGCGCGCGAGTGGGCCGCCGGGCGCACGCTCGGCGATGCGACCGAGAAGAGCGGCTATCAGTCGGAGAAAGTGGCGGGTCTGCGCGTCACGGGGAGCGATGGGTCGATGATGCAGCAACTGCGCCGCTCGAGCTGCCTGACGGTGACCAATCGCGATATGCGCGATGTCGGCGTCTATCGCCGCGGTACGGACACCTGGCTCGTGCTCGGGTACAAGTACGCGGTTCCGTCGAGCCGGGAAGCCCCAAAGCTCGCCGCGCGCGCGCTCGAGCTCGTGAACGAGGCGCGGTCGCAGCCGAGGCGTTGCGGCAACCGCTCGTTCGCCCCGGCGCCGCCGGTGACGCTCGACGGCACGCTCGACAACGTGGCATTCGGTCACGCGATCGACATGGCGGAGCACAACTATTTCGAGCATGAGGATCTCGCGGGCCACACCCCCGCAGACCGCGTGCGCGCGGTCGGCTACCACGAAAAGCTCGTCGGCGAAAATATCGCCTTCGGACCGCGAACGGCCGAAGAAGTGGTGCAAGGATGGCTCGACAGTCCCGGACACTGCGAGAACATCATGGACCCGCGTTTCGCGCAGATGGGCATCGCGTATGCCGCTGGACACACCAAGCGCGGCCTTTTCTGGGTGCAGGTGTTCGCGCAGCCGAAGGCCTGAAGCGGGCGCGAGCAGCGGCGCAGCGTCGGATCAGCCGCCGCCGCCCGCCGCCTCGCAGGTCGAGTCCAGCAGGATCTCTCCGGTGGGACCCGTTCCCGTGAGGATGATGAACCCAGGGCCGGACGCGAACTGCGCTCCCACGGCGATGAGCGTGTAATCGCGTAGACGTTGCGCGGTACCGGGCTTCATGGCGGCGAGCGACTCATACAGGTTCGATCCGTCGAGCGACTCACTCGCGATGCGCATCGCCTGAAACGTGGCTCCGCCGACGCTCACGGGCGACCAGACATCGGCGATGCTCGGCGCGGCCGCGCGCAAGGAATCGGCGACATCCTGCCGCAGGCACTCGATGTGAATGTGGAATTGGTCGTACACCCTGGTACGCTCCGTGTTGACGACGAGCCCGATGTCCGTCCGCGGCACCGCATGACCTATGGACTTCGCAAGCAGATCGCGCGCATGCCAGGCTTCGGCGAAGTAATTGGGCGCATCGCCATCCAGGAGCTCGCTGCTGTCGAGGCCGGCCATTGTCTGGGTCGGCACGAGAAGATAATGCGCGCCGCCGTCCGGATCCTGCAGAACCGCGTATCCGGAATCGCTCGTCTTCGCATCGAAGAGAGAGACGCGCTCGCAGGGGGCCGGATTCTGATGCTGCTTCCAGTCGAGCACGCATTGATTCTGCACGATGAGCCGCAGGGCACCGCGGCCGGCGGGGAGCGAATCGTCGCCCGACGAGCTCGACGAGGTCGCGGTCTTCGGCGTGTGACCGCCCGCGCCGAGAGCCCAGGGCGCGAGCAATACGAGAGCGGCGGCGGCACCGCCGAAAAGAAGGTTGCGCAAGATTGCTTTCACGTCGAGGAGTTCGTCACGGCACGCCTATCATGGCAAATCGCGTGGGCTTTCGCATCCGCGGATTTCAGGGCCGGCCGTGCTACCCTCGCGGCGCCTGCGGCGAGCCGCGTGACGTGTAAGCGGCAATGTGCCGGAGTTCACGTCATCCGATCGAGCGTCTGTGCGTTAATTGGAAATATCGAGTTAACGTGGAGAAAACCATGAATTCAGTGCGAGGTCTCAAGGCGGGAGCGGGATGCTTGTTGCTGGCGGGAGCGCTGCTCGGCGGCTGCGTCGTGGCTCCGGCGCCGCGTCCTTACTATGGCGGTGCCATCGTCACCGTCGCGCCTCCCGCTCCGCAGGTCGAGGTGGTCGGTGTCGCGCCCACGCCCGGCTACGTGTGGTTCGGCGGCTACTGGGACTGGGTCGAAGGCCGGCATGTTTGGCATGCGGGCTATTGGGGTCCGGGACGACCCGGCTATCACTGGGTACCGCACACCTGGGTCCGCGCGGGCGGCGGGTGGCGCATGGCGCCGGGACACTGGGCTCGCTGAGATCGAACAGCCTCGATCAGGCCGCTCGCGGCTCGATGCGCGAGCGGCCTATCTCGAGACCGCATCGGGTGCTGGGACAACGCATCCGCCGGCGGCCAGAGGCACCTCCGCTTTCGAGGCCGACCGCGTTCCCGCCTGCGGCGCATTGCTCAAGCCGTGATACGTGTAGACGAGCGACAACTTCACGGCATCGCTCCTGTTCTGGCCCGCCGAGTGCAGCACATTGCAGTGAAAGAACACGGCATCGCCCGGCTCGAGCCGCGGCGAAACGGCCGAGCGCACGATCTCGGCATTGTCCGCGCGGTCGAGCCGGAAAAATTTCGCGTCGTCGAACTGCGCTTCGCCGAACGTCATGGCGTGCGAGCGCGGCACGAACCAGAGCGAGCCGTTGTCGCTCGTCTCCTCGCCGAGCGCCGTCCACACCGAGACGAGATCCTCGCGCTCGAAGGACCAATAACGAATATCGCGATGCCAACCCGTCATGCTGCCGTAGCGCGGGTGCTTGGTCATCAGGCAATTGTGATGCGACCGCGACATCCGCACGTCCTCGCCGAAGTACGCGCGCATCCAATCGTGGACGCCGGGTGCAACGGCCCAGAGCGCGAACACCGGATCGCGGCCATAGGCATCGAGAAGGCGCCGCACAGTCTGGCCTCCCGCGGCATCCGGCGACGGCGGTGCCCCCGGGTACTTGAGATCGGCCTCGAGCTCCAGCGGCGGCGCCCGCGCGGCGAGCTCGCGCAGAGCAACGCTTCTCAGGGCCTTTAGCGCATCACTCGGCACGAAATTCGGCACGACGACGAACCCGTCGCTTCGCAATGTCGCGATCTGTGGTTGGAGCGCCGGCTGCATTCTGCGAGGATGCACTGGGGGCGCCGCGCTCGCAAGCGAAGGAGATCATCACCATGGCGGATTCGATCGCGTTCGGGTCGACGGGCCTCTCCGCACGGGTGGACCCGCTGGGAGCGCAGCTCTCGGAGCTCACGGACGGCGACGGCCGTCCGCTCTTGTGGAGCGGCGACCCGGCGATATGGAGCGGTCGAGCGCCGATTCTGTTTCCCATCGTGGGCGCCCTTGCGGGCGGCCGTTACCGACTCGGCGCGGAGCAGTACGCACTGTCGCGCCACGGCTTTGCCCGCACTACTCCGTTCGAGATGATCGAATCGACGCCGGTAGCCGCGACCTTCCGGCTGCGCTCCGATGAGAACACGCGGCGACTTTATCCGTTTCGCTTCGAACTACAAGTGCATTTCGAGATCGCCGAGACGACGCTCTCGGTGCTTGCGCTCGTGCACAACGCGGGTGATGAGCCCATGCCCTCGAGCTTCGGCTATCACCCGGCATTTCGATGGCCGCTGCCCTACGGGCAGCCGCGCGAAGCGCATTTCGTCGAGTTCGAGACAGACGAGCCTGCGCCGGTCCGGCGTCTGAATGCGGACGGACTGCTGACGCCGACTTGCCATCCGACCCCGGTATCCGGCCGGCGACTGATGCTCGACGATGCGCTGTTTCGGGATGACGTGGTTATTTTCGACGAGCTCGCGAGCCGGTCCGTCGTCTACGGAGCGCCGGGCGCACCGCGCTTGCGAGTGCGCTTCCCGGACGCTCCTTATTTTGGAATCTGGACGAAGCCGCGCGCCGGCTTCATTTGCCTCGAGCCCTGGCACGGTGTTGCCGATCCCGAGGGCTTTTCGGCGGACTTCAGAGAGAAGCCGGGCGTGTTCATCGTTCCCATCGGGGCGGTGATGCCCATGAAGATGTCGATCGAGTTACTCGCTCGCTGACCGCCAGGCACCCCGTCAAGCGGCGTTTTTGGCGAGCTCGCGATCGATCGCTGCGAGAAGCCGCGGGTCGTCCGGACTCACATCGGGCGCGAATCGAGCCGCGACCGAGCCGTCGCGGCTCACCAGAAACTTCTCGAAGTTCCACAGGACTTCGTCCGGAGCGCCCGTCTCGATACCATACTCGGCGAGACGTTTTCTCATGGCTCCCTCGCCCAGCGCCTCGGGCCGCGCGTGAGTGAGAACGTCGTACAGCGGATGACGGGCCGGTCCTTTCACGCTGATCTTGCTGAACAGTGGAAAATGCACGTCATATTGAGTGGAGCAGAAATTTGCGATCTCGGCGTCGCTTCCGGGCTCCTGCCCCCTGAAGTCGTTGGCGGGAAAACCGAGGATCTCGAGGCCCGACGCGCGCTTGTCTTGATAGAGCTTCTCGAGCTGCGCGTATTGGGGCGTGAGGCCGCATTTCGATGCGACGTTCACGATCAGCAATACCCGGCCGCGAAACGCACCGAGCGTTGTGGACCGACCGTCGATGGATTGCACCGGTACTTCGAAAACCGAATCGTTCATGCGCGTCACCTCGGTCTTGCATCATAGCTCAAGCAGGAGCCGCGCGTGCTGCGCTACGCTAAAGCTCACCTCGCTTCTGTGAACACTTGCTCGCCTTTGCTCCCGACGCCTATGAGCGCCTGCGCCGCTGCCGCGTTGAGCTCTTCGATGATTTCCCAACGAGATATGCGGACGCCCTGCGGAGCATCGATGGACAGCCTCACCCGATCGCCGCGAATCGCTTTGACGCTGATGATTACACCATCACCGACGACAAAGGACTGGCCTATTCTTCGTGTCAGAAGACGCATGGTGGCACCCCCCCAATGGCCGGTAGAGATGATTGACGCGCGAACTGCACCCTTCTTTATCGATGGGCAATACTAGGCGTCCGGCTGTCGATTTCAAGTCCCTCCGGCATCCTGCCAACATTTGTGCAGTGCAGATGCCGCCGGTCGACTACTTTTTCGGTGGGAGCTCCTCGCCCTCGGGCGCCAAAGCCTCCGCCGCACTGCCCGTGCCCACGCAAGTCGTCGTCGCTGGATCCGCATCCGGGGGCGCACCCGCGTACCAGTGCGCCACCTGATAGCAGTTGGAATCGATCCACACGATCCAGTCACCGCTATCGGTTCTCATTTGCTCTCCGGCTCGATGCGGTTGCAGCCAGCCGTCCCACAAGGATAGGCCGAGGGTAGCGTGGGTCACTTGCTCATCCCGTCGAATCTCAAATGCCTTCACTGCGCGACGCGCCTCCGCGGCCCAATTTACGCCAGGGGTACCGCCGTTGGAGCCACCCGCAGATGCGGCCTGCGACGAGGAGTTCACGGTGGGCGGTGCAAGCGACATCCCGATGTCAACTTTCATCCGCTGCAGATGAGCGCCATCGGCACGTGCAGTCGGAACCTTCATCGGCGGCAGGAACATGACCTCGATGGCCGGGGCGGTGGATGGGACGCCCGGCGGTGAGCGAGTCTGCATCAACAAGAGCGCAACGACGGCCAGATGCAGCGCCAACACCGCGACGGCAGCGCTGCATCGCGAAGATTTCCAGGCGCTTGATTCCCTTTTTGCAGGCACGTTCTTAAACAAAGCGAGGTGGGGAGTTTTGACCCCTCGTGCCGCGTCGGGTTCCCTGGGGTTACCCCCGCGCGCTTGCATCCTACATACTGAAGTCCGAAACTTGATAAGGGCGCTTGGCCGTGAGTTTGAAGGGGAACGTATGGCCCGATCAGTAGCGGATCAATTCGTCCAGACCTTGGTAGCGGCCGGCGTCAAGCGCGTCTTCGGCATCGTGGGCGACAGCCTCAACGGCATCACCGATGCAATTCGCCGCCAGGGCGCGATCGAGTGGATTCACGTCCGGCACGAAGAGGTCGCTGCCTTCGCCGCGGGCGCCGAGGCGCATCTCACCGGCAACCTTGCGGTCTGCGCCGGGAGTTGCGGGCCGGGAAACCTACATCTCATCAACGGATTGTTCGACTGCCATCGATCGCGCGTACCCGTACTCGGTATCGCTGCGCACATTCCCTCCGTGGAAATCGGCTCGGGCTATTTTCAGGAGACGCATCCGCAGACGCTGTTCAAGGAGTGCAGCCACTATTGCGAGCTGATCTCATCAGCCAATCAGATGCCGCGCACGCTCGAGATCGCGATCCGCGAGGCGCTCGGCAAGCGCGGCGTATCGGTCGTCGTGATCCCCGGGGACGTGGCGCTGCAGACCGCAACCGAGACACCTACGCCCAATCCCGCGGGGCTCGTCCTTGCGCAGCCGATCGTCACGCCGGGCCGGGACGATCTCGAGCGGCTGGCGGCATTGCTCAACGCTGACGGTCGCGTGACGCTGCTATGCGGCTCGGGCTGCCAGGGGGCTCACCAGGAACTACTGGCCGTCGGGGAACGTCTCCAGGCGCCGATGGTGCATGCGCTGCGCGGCAAAGAACATGTCGAATGGGAAAACCCTTACGATGTGGGCATGACCGGATTGATCGGCTTCTCTTCGGGCTACTACGCAATGCGCGACTGCGACATCTTGCTGATGCTCGGGACCGACTTTCCCTACCGTCAGTTCTATCCCGAGGAAGCGGGCGTGCGCATCGCACAGATCGACCTGCGGGCCGGACAGATCGGCCGCCGCTCTAAAGTTGACCTCGGCATCGTGGGTGATGTCCGCAGCACGCTGCAGGCGTTACTCCCATTGCTCAAAAAAAAAGGCAGCGGCGCGCATTTGGAGCAAGCGCAGCGCCACTATGCGAAGGCGCGGAAGCAACTCGACGAGCTCGCCGTCGGCTCGGCGGGTAAGGGGCCCATCCACCCGCAGCAAGTCACCAAAGCAATCAGCGATCGGGCAGCGGGCGACGCGATCTTCACCGCCGACGTCGGCTTGCCGACCGTGTGGGCAGCGCGCTATCTCGCGATGAACGGACAGCGGCGGCTCATCGCTTCGGCGTGGCACGGCTCCATGGCCAACGCAATGGCGCAGGCGATAGGGGCGCAGGCGACTTGCAGGGATCGGCAAGTGATCTCACTCTCGGGCGATGGCGGATTCACTATGCTGCTGGGCGACTTTCTCAGCCTCGTGCAGCTCGAGCTGCCCGTGAAGGTCGTCGTCTTCAACAACGGCGCTCTCGGGTTCATCGAGCTCGAACAGAAGTCGACCGGCTTCCTCGACTTCGGGACCGACTTTAAAAACCCGAATTTTGCCGCCATGGCGCAGGCCGTGGGCGTTAAAGGCATTCGGCTCGAAAACCCGGCCGACGTTGCAGAGGGAATTGCCGAGGCCCTCGCTCATCAGGGGCCGGTACTGGTCGATGCCGTGGTCGCGCGCACCGAGCTTGCGATGCCGCCCTCCATCACCGTGGAGATGGCCAAGGGGTTCTCCCTCTATATGGTCAAGGCCGTCATGAATGGGCGGCTCGACGAAATCATAGATCTTGCAAAGACGAATCTCTGGCGTTGACGAGAAGTCTCAGCGGGCGACAGCACACCCAGGGCTGAGAAGAAACTGCAAGGCAGCCTGACTCGTGATGCTGAATATTGCCGTTGCGCCCGCGCTGGCCTGTTTTTTCTTTATTGCTCGGGACCCGCGCCTTCGCAGGCGCGCCGGAATTTACCGTCGAACAGATCCTCTCCGCGCCGTTTGCATCGGGCATTGTCGTCGCTCCGAACGGCCGCGATTTCGCGTGGCAAGCTCAATGTTCTTCTTTTCCAGCTTCGCCACAATTCGATCGCTATATTCCCTGAGCACCTCGACTTCCTGCCACGGGGATTGCCACCTGCGCGCGCCAGGATGCCGGCCACCTCCGTACTGTCCTTGCGCAAGCCGAAAAGCTGCAGCCCCGGGCCCATGGGGCGCACGTGCGGGTCGCCAAAGTAACGTCGCGGTGGCTGGGGTGCTTGTCATGAAAACGTTTTGGAATTAGGAACTCCATGGGTTTTCCCAGCAATTCTTCGCGGGAGAAGCCAAACAGGTTCTCGGTTTGTGAATTGACCAGAACAATCCGACCACTCTGGTCGACGATTACCATGGCATCGGGTGCGGCTTCCAACCAGGCGCGGAATTGATCACGAGTTCCCTTCGCGGCGTCGATCATAGATTTAGTCTCTGCGAGCTGTTACCGGGGAACTCCAGCCGAAGCGCTGGCCGTGCGTCAAAATTGAATCGAACGAGTCGTACTGCTGCCGCATTGCGGCCTGCCTCCGCTTCGCACTGGCCAGGTTCCCGCAGAAGCCAGTTCCCCGGGGTTTGCGGACCTAGTCGAATCATTCTTTCGCGGTCCCACTTCCCGGGTGCACGCCCGAATAATTGGGAGTACTTGGATCATCGGCCTTCTGAAGTGTCTCATTCCGGCCCAGCGCAAGAACCGACCTGTGTGGGTCCGGTCCAAGGTTTGCCTGGTGCAAATCCGCGCGCTGACCGAACCGCGGTTCAGTGCGGATACGAACGTTAGGTTCTCGTGCTGCATTCATAGATGCCATATTTACCTCTGATCCCACGCGGCAGGGGTCTGCAAGCCACTTTGATTAGATCTTGAAGGCTTGATGGTAGACCCTAAGACGCCAGCTCGTCGGTGCGCTCCCGTACGCATGCTGCGCGCGGTGGCGCGGCCTGACATGCGCTTCCTAGCGGTGAAGACGGTAGCTCAGCAGGAGCTGCGGATGTTGCATCGAGTGTGAATCGGAGCACAGCGAAACGCGCAAGAGTCCCGCAACAGCCGCGGGTGTGTCATTTCATTATGTCACGGTGATCGTGACGTGCTGCGGCTGACAGAGCGTCGAAGGCTGCCACTTTGACGGCGGATAATGGACCCAGTGGCCTAAACCAGAAACTCATGCTCTTACGGCTTGGGAATCCTTAGTCAATTGAGCCTGGCGTAACAGTTCGGCGCCGAGCTGAAACTCCAAATTATCAACGGCATCACGCAGACGTTCGAAACGCACCGCGCCCATCACGTTACTCAAGAACGAGGACAACGAACCGAATCGATCGATGGCCGCGAGATTCTGGCTTTCAAGCAGCGCCAACAGTTCACCGATGTCGCCGGGGCCGATGTTCCGCCGATCCGCCACCTCGGGGCCGATATCTGCATCCGGCTCCGGTTGTCGTTTCAACATGGCATCCGCCTCTTCGCGCAACGCCGTGAGTGCCAATGCCAGTTGTCTTAGTATTTCCTCCACGATATCGACTGATCGACACTCGTCGATTGCTTGCTCAGCTTCGCCGGCGAGCCGCATGATGGTAGTAGCACCGATGACTCCCGCACTGCCTTTGAGCTTGTGTGTACGCGCCTTAAGCTCGCTTCGCGCGCTCAGATCCTCAGGCGAAACGGAGATGGGCAGCGCCAGATCTGCAAATTCCCGCAGCACTCGAGCCAGCAGCGATTTGAACAATGCCAAGTCGTCTCCGAACATCTGGCGAACGACGCCGCTATCGATGCAAGACATTAGCAGCCCGTCGGCGACCAAACCGGCGGATTTTCCGTCGAGGATAATCATCGGTATGAGCCCACCTCGTGCCTCCTCCACGCGCCTGCGCACCTTGCGGATCAGCGCCGGCGGGTCGAACGGCTTGGTGATGAAATCACTCATACCTGCCTCGAGCGCGCGCTGCCGCTCGCTAACCAGCGCGCCCGCCGTCAGCGCCACGATGGGTAGTGTTTGAAGTTGCAGTTCGTTCCGGATGCGCCGCGTGGCTTCGTTACCGTCGAGGCCAGGCATCTGCACATCCATAAGGACGATATCGAGTAACTGGTGGTGGGCGCGTACGTTCTCGACAGCTGCCAGGCCGCCAGAGCAGGTTGTGACGATTGCACCCTGCTTTTCCAGGATCCGCTGCGCGACCTCCAGATTGACGTCGCTGTCATCGACCACCAGCACGCGCACTCCCGCCAGCCATTGCGCATGCAGCTCGTCAAAATTCGTGGCTTGCAACACCCGTTCAAGACTGTCGGGACGCTTCGAAACCGCGGCATTGACCACATTGAACAACGTTGAGCTGGTTATCGGCCGCGCCAGGATAACATCCGTGCTGCGCATGAGTCCCTGGAGCTGCGTGGACTGCGCAGCATCGGCAACGACAATGACCGGCGGCAACTCGCCCTGCGTGCATTCCTCCTCGAGCCGCGCACGCAGTTGACCGGCATCCATGTCGCGTAGGTGCTGCTCCAGTATTAACACATCCGGCCATTCGTCCGCCGGGTGGCCACGCATGACTTCAAGCAGTTGTGCGCCAGTGTCGGCTATCTGTGGCTTCCAGCCCAGCGCACGCGCCATGGCGGTCAAGCGCTCTGGTCCGTCACCTTTTGAATCGGCGATGAGGATTCTCAAGCGACGTGCGCCGAGCGCGTCGTCGATGCCGTGCGCCGTCCGAAGGGGCATCTCGATCCAGAAGGAACTGCCCACCGCGACGGCGCTGGTGACACCAATTTCACCACCCATCAACTCAACAAAGCGGCGCGCGATAGACAGACCGAGCCCAGTACCGCCAAAGCGACGTGTTGTGGACGCATCGGCTTGAGTGAACGGCGTGAATAGACGCTCAAGCACGGCAGGCTCGATGCCTATACCGGTATCCTCCACCGTGCAGCGCAAACGGATGCGATCGGAGCTTTGCTCCGCGCAAAACACGTTTAGCTCTACATGGCCGAGCTCGGTGAACTTGATCGAGTTGCCCAGCAGGTTCGTGAGAATCTGGCGCAGGCGCGACGCATCTCCATTGACCATATGCGGCAAGGTGGGCGCAGCCTGAACAATCAACTCGATGCCCTTTGCCGTGGCTTGAGGGGTCAGCATCTGGCTAAGGTCTCGCACGAGCTGGGGCAGATCGAAGGGTTCGTCTTCGAGCGACATCTCGCCCGCCTCGATCTTCGATAGATCGAGCACATCGTTAATGACGCCCAGCAAGGCACGACCGCCAAACTGGATCTTGGTCAAAAGCTGGCGCTGGTCTTCACTCAGCGTGGTGTGCTCGAGCAAATATCCCAGTCCGATGATGGCATTCAGAGGGGTTCGGATTTCGTGGCTCATATTAGCCAGGAACTCGCTCTTCGCGCTGTTCGCGTGTTCAGCCTTGTGCGTCGCCTCACGCAGCGATCGCTCGTATTGCTTGCGCTCCGTGATCTCACGCACGGCCGCGAACACGCCCTGCAGTCCCCCGTCCCGATCGTAGAAGGTAGTCGCGTTATACGACACGAAGGTCTCCTCCCCGCATCTGTCGCGTGCCGTCAGCTCATAATCGGTCACCTTTTTTTCACTCAGCGCCAGTCTAATGCCCGCTTCGGCACGCTCGGGGTCGGTAAAGAAGGTCTTAAACGGCGCGCCGATCAGCTCGTCGCGCGTGCCCCCCGTAAGCGCCTCCATTTGCTTGTTGACGTCAGTGATGACGCCGGCCGCGTCGGTAGTCATCAATGCGTCGATGTTTGATTCGAACAGAGAGCGGGTATAGAACTGGTGGTCGCGAAGGCGCTGCGCGAGCAAAGTTTGCTCCGCCTCGATCTGCTTACGGGCGGTATTATCCGTGCCGATGAGAAGGTAGCCGATGATCAACCCTTCCGCATCCCGCAGCGCCGTGACCGACACGACCGCGGGAAAGCGGCTGCCGTCCTTACGGACGTAGGTCAACTCGTAGATATCCTCAATGCCTCTAGAGGCCTTGAAAACGAGTGCCTCGAAACCCGGGGCAATGCGAGTATGGAGTTCGGTGCTTAGTGCGTCCGCGCGCCCTATCAGTTCCTGTGGATCGGAGATGTCGGCTGGCGTGATCTTGTTCAGTACCTCTTCAGCGGTATAGCCCAGCATGTGCTGTGCGCCGACGTTGAAGATCTGGATGACGCCCTTCGCGTCGGTGGCAATCTTCGAGAAGTTTACGCTGTTGAAGATCGCGCTCTGCAGCGCTCCCACCTTCACGAGATCATCTTCCGCACGCTTGCGTGCAGTGTTATCGGTGCCGATCAGAAGATAGCCGATGATCACCCCTTCGGCATCGCGCAGTGCCGTCACCGACACGACGGCGGGAAGGCGGCTGCCGTCCTTGCGGATATAGGTCAGCTCGTAGATATCCTCAATGCCTCGAGAAGCCTTGAACGCCAGCGCCTCGAACCCCGGCGCGATCGGAGTACCGAGTTCGTCGCTTAGCGCTTTAGCACGCGCAACGAGCTCTTGCGGATCGGAAATATCGGCCGGAGTAATCTTGTTCATCATGTCGGCCGCTGCATAGCCCAACATGCGCTCTGCGCCGACGTTAAAGATCTGGATGACGCCCTTCGCATCGGTGGCAATGCTCGAAAAGTTAACGCTGTTGAAGATCGCGCTCTGCAGCGCTCCCGCCTTCACGAGCTCCTCTTCCGCACGCTTGCGTGCAGTGTTATCGGTGCCGATTAGAAGATAGCCGATGATCACCCCTTGCGGATCGCGCTGTGCCGTGATCGACACGACGGCGGGAAAGCGGCTGCCGTCCTTACGGATGTAGGTCAACTCGTAGATATCCTCAATGCCTCGAGAGGCCTTGAACGCCAGCGCCTCGAACCCCGGCGCAATCTGGGTTTGCAGTTCGATGCTCAGGGCTTGCGCGCGTGTAACGAGTTCCTTTGGATCGGCGATGTCGGCCGGGGTGAATTTGTTCAGAACCTCATCAGATGAGTAGCCCAGCATGCGCTCGGCACCGACGTTGAAGATCTGGATGACGCCCTGCGCATCGGTGGCAATACTTGACAAGTTTGCACTGTTGAATATCGACAGCTGATGCTTCTGCTGCTTCAAGATCTGCGTCTGATCTTGGAGCTGCAAGTGCGTCTGCGCGAGCTCAGCTAGCTGGGCCTGTGTTTGAAGCTGAGATTCTCCGAGGGAGCGCTCTTGAAACTTGAGCTCTTCGTTGCTCACGCGCAGCTCTTCCTGTCGGTTCCGCAGCTGCACACCTTGCCGCTTGGTTTCCTCGAGCAGCTCTTCCAGCCGGACCCGGTTTTTTGATGAGCGCACGGCTACGCCGAGCGACTCGGACACGCGAGACAGCAGTTCGTGGTCGGCGGCCTCCAAGCGGCGAGCGAAATCCAACTTGACCACGGCGTAAACCACTCCATCGACGCTGGCCGGTGTCTCGGTGCGCAAGAGGCCAAGGTCCGACGTACCGGAAACGCCGTAACCGGCTGAGCGCCGGAAACGCCCATCAGGTTCGGCCAGATAAACCACACCGGCCCGAGCGCCCAGGTACTCGGCAAGAAATCCAAGCGCCCGCTCGGCCAGCTTTTCGGGGCGCTGTCCGCCGTGAATCCGCTCGCTCAGGCCCACTTGGCCGCCCCGAATCCAGGCTTGAATCTGCTGCGCGCGGTAGTCTCGCGACGTACGCAGTACCGCGGCCACGATGAGCATCAGGACCAACGCGGCACCTCCCGCCGTAACGAGCGAGGCGGCGCGCGCGGCGCTGAGTGACTTGAGTTGGCTGATGGCCAATGTCCGGCGTTCCTCTACCGTCATCTCAGCGGCGACGTTGCGAATGTCCTGCATCAGTTCCATGCCACGATTTGTACGAACGATCTCAAGCGCACCCGCAGTATCGCCCTGGCCACGCAGTGCGATCGTCTGCGCCAGCTCCGTCATCCTATGGACGCATAGCTGATCGAGCACCCCCAGGCGCCGCTCTTGCTCGTGGTCGCCTGCCACCAGAGCGCGCGTGGTCGCGATCTCGCCCGCTATCGCTGCCCGCGCCCGTATATACGGCGCAATATAGTTCTCGTCGCCGGTGAGTAAAAATCCCCGTTGACCGGTCTCAGCATCGGTCATCGTGGAAAGTAGTGTTTCTAGCTGCTCGACCACCTCAATAGTGTGTGTTACGCGCCGAGCGCTAGCCACGTTACGCTGCAGCCCCGCGTACGAAAGAAGCGCCACCACCACAGCCGCCGAAATGGCGAACCCAAATGCGACCAGTGTAGTCCTCGGAAGGAACGGCCCAAATCGAGAAACGCGGCGTTGAATGAGCGAAAATTGTGTCATGGGATGCGAGCGGAGTACTGCATCGCGGCAGCCGAAGATTCAGGAACTCCGGATGCCGGGAATTTGTGCATACAGCCGTTTCGAGTGCACGAGCTCGGCAATGTCTACAAGTTTGGCCTGGTGACCACCTGCTGACCTGGCGCCCTCGAGTGCCTGCTCGGCGGCCTCAATCAGATCATCCGGAACGGCACCCTCGAGCGGCGCCTGGTCTTTCGCACTGGCCTTCGCAATGCTCATACGCGAGGAGACACGACAGGCGCCACCCACTGACACTGTGATGTGACCGTTACCCGTCGATGCGGCGTGCACAATATGCAAGACATCCACCGCATCGATTGCGCGTTGTGCAACGGTGTTTGCACCCCGAGCGTCGGTCTCCGGCAGAAGCAGCGCGAATTTCCCGCCTGCATAACGGCCCAATACATCGGTGGGTCGGTGCGCCGCCGAGCGCAGAGCATCGGCGACGCCGCGCAGGCACGCGTCGCCTTTCTCCTCGCCATACCCGGCGTTGTATGCAGTGAAGCGATCGATGTCCACCAGCAGTACCGCCAGCGGTGCTGCTGACCGCTGGGCGCGCAGCCACTCCTGCGTCAGAGCCTTTTCCAGCTGCCGGCGGGTGACCGCGCCGGTGAGGAAATCCATCGTAACTGCACTGCGCAGCGTATCGGACAGCGTCTTTAAGCGCTGGTGGGTACGCACCCGTGCCAACACCAAGGGTGCATGGAGAGGCTTGCTGATGAAGTCCGCCGCGCCAAGCTTCATCCCTAAGGCTTCCAGCTGCGGACTTGCGTGGCTGGTGACTAAGATGATAGGCACTTCCGCTAGCGTCGTGTCGCTCTTAAATGCCTTGCACACCTCGAAGCCACTGAGCTCGGGCATGTCGACATCCAGGAGCACCAGATCGGGGACGGATTCGCGCGCAAGCTTGAGCGCCAAGCGACCCGAGGTTGCGAATCGAAGTGGTGCGAAGTCGCTAAGGATGTGGCTCAGGATGCGAACCACCGTGCAGTCATCGTCGACCAGCAGAATGCTGAATTTCTCTCGAGCTTGCATAAAGTGCCTGACCGGCCGCTGCCGCAGGTGCCGGTGCTCACTCCAGTGAGGCAGTCAGCAGCGCCTGGGTGAATTTTCGTGCTGCGCGATGGCCGTTACACCGCGATCGATGGCCGCCAGTTATCTCCGGGAGACAAGGCCATCTCGATCGCATCGGCCAATAATGTCGCATCGAATGGCTTTTTCAGGAACCCTACGGCTCCCAGTTTCGTCGCGCGCTCGCGCAGCCCGGGGTTTTCACTTGCGGTCATGAAGATAATCGGGGTCGCCGCCGATCCGACCATATTCTGCAAACGATCGGCGACCAGGAATCCATCGCCAGCCGGCAACGAAATGTCCAATACAACGACATCCGGCTCGTTCTTGCGGACGGCGGATATGGCGCTGACGGCATCTTTGGCCGTATACACTCGATATCCCATGGCTTTCAGACGCACGCCCGTACCCAGCAAGATGGTATTGTCGTCATCAACCAGTAACACTGACTTCATTGCCATTGAATGCCTTCCTTAGCCGGCAAGTTGTTCCGATACACGCAGATGCTGCGTCAGGAACTCCGGCATCAACACTCTAGTGGAGAACCGTCCTTTGTCCAGGACTTGGTCGACTAATGGGTAAACCCCGAGCCGCATTGCGTCGCGATCTCTTCGCGCAACATTCTCGGCCCGGAGCCTTGGTCGGCAGGAGTTTGAGGTCGCCAAACGTCAGTCTTTTGACGGATCGGCGGTGCGTCCAGCGTCTCTTGAGGCCGACTTCGTAGCTCCAAACGTCCGTCAGAGGGACCGCTATTCGTCGCCATCGTCAGGTATCGGATTGCTAGGACATCAAATTTGTAGCAAATCGCCACTGTCGACAAGTATCTTCAACGGAGCGGACTGGCAATCACGGGCTGTAATCCACTGCATCGCCTTTTTTCCAATGCCATCTCGGCCGTCGTGACATAACGCTTCATGCATACCTGGCCGCACGTCTACGTTGTCGCCGCTGCAGGAGACGAGCACCGGCCCGGTCTCGGTGTCGTCGATGAGATTGCCGGCTATTAAGCGGCTCTACTGCCCGAATTCGCCACGTCGACCGGTTGCATTGAGCTGCGCGCGGCAAAGGCAAGCGGGGCGAATGCGCGTGCCACTACTGAGTCGCGCGACGGGACCGCGGCCATCAACGCTCCCAACCATATCTTCCGGGCGCCAGCCGAGCAAGCGTTCGACGGCGGGTGAAACGTAGCTCCGGCTGCCGTCGAGGCCGATGAGCACGATGACATCGCTGGAATGTTCGACGATCAGTCCGAGTTGCGCTTGGCTCTCACGCAGTGCCGACTGGGCGCGCTTCGCCAGCTGGGCGTTCCGCTCACGCTGATCGCATGCCCTCACGCACCTACCGTCCACTCTTCCACTGAACTCCACAGCCGACTGGTCGATGCGCCGGACAGCACAAGGAGTGCCACACTCGCGGCAAGCGCTGCAACCAGTCCATAGCGGGTGATCAGAAGAGCGCCCACGCCGGCGCCGAAGAACATCATCAGCGTGGCAGCCAGGCGCACTCGCAGATGAAAGCCCGCGCCACCGGCCAGCGATGCGTCCGCGGCCAAACCCGTGAGAGTCAGTGTGAGCACCGTGGTGGTGAGGTCCGGAACGCCCAAACGGCGAGCGGCTGCATTTTGCAGGCCCATCGCGCAGGCGAGCAGCACGATGAGCAGGTAGCGAGCCACGCTCGCGGTGGGGTCGCTCACGAAGATCGATATGACCATAGCGGCGGCGACCAGCATCACCTCGACGTAAATCGCGACGGTGAGGAGGCGGGCGCGGTGCCGTCCCAGGCGCGTGGCCAGACGACCGCCGAGAAACGCGCCGGCGAGGAACGCCACGGTTGCCGCGAGGGAGGCGGGAATCGACAGGTTTTGCGGAGCCGTGATGGCGAAGCCCAGAAACACGATGTTTCCGGTCATATTCGCCACGAACACATGGCCCAGCAGCAGATAGCTGACCGCATCGACGATGCCCGTGACGATGGTCAGACCCATCAGGTAGGGACGAAGCGGCTTATGCCGATCGGCTTTCTGCGAGTTCGAGTCTCGAGCTGCAGGTTTTGCGTCGGTCATCGGTCTCTCCCTTGCTTCAGCCCATGGCGCGTTTCAATGGGTTCTTATACCCGCCGGCGCGCAGCGTTGCGCATCCGGCGGGACGGCCATTCTTTATCTAGTTCGGCAGATCGAACACGAGGACTTCCGCCGCCTCCCCGTTCGACAGTGTCAGGGCCGGCACATCGGTCACTTTGAGGCCATCGCCCGCGGCAAGCGCGACTCCGTTCACCTCCAGTGCACCGCGCGCCAGGTGGACATACGCTCGTCGCTTGGCGGCAAGCGGCAGTTCGGCACGTTCGGATCCGTCGAATAACCCGGCGTAGAGCCGCACGTCCTGATGGATTCGGACGGAGCCGTCGATCCCGTCCTGGGATGCAACCAACCGCAGCAACCCCCGCTTCTCCCCCGCGGCGAAGTGCTTCTGTTCATAGCTCGGCGCAATTCCGACCGCATCCGGGCGAATCCAGATCTGCAGAAAATGCACGGGCTCGCTCGAGGACGGATTCGTCTCGCTGTGAAGAACCCCGGTCCCTGCGCTCATGCGCTGAACGTCCCCCGGTACGATGACCGAGCCATTGCCCATTGAATCGCGGTGTCCGAGCTGCCCCTCGAGGACATAGCTCACGATCTCCATGTCGCGGTGCCCGTGCGTGCCGAACCCCTCCTCCGGGGCGACGCGATCTTCATTGATGACGCGAAGTACCCCGAACTCGATGTGGTTGGGGTCGTAGTAGTCCCCGAACGAGAACGTGTGACGCGACTTGAGCCAGCCGTGGTCTGCATGGCCCCTTTGTTCACTTTTTCTAAGATTCAACATTGCTTTTGCCTCCAAGTCAGTGTGAACGTTATCCTACGTTCGAAAATCAAGAGGATGAAGCCACGAAAACCGGTCATAACGTTCGAGAAATTCGAAATATGAGCGGAAGTGCCCCCAAGACAACCCCCGATCAATGGATTGCGCTCGCTGCGGTGGTGGATCTGGGCGGGTACGCAACCGCCGCTGAAGCACTCGACCGGAGCCAATCGGCAGTGAGTTATCAAATCACGCGTCTGCAGGAGGTGCTGCAGTGTCGACTCCTCGAAGTCCGCGGACGGCGTGCCGTATTGACCGCACACGGCGAGACTTTACTCGCCCGGGCCCGCGGGCTGCTCGAGGAATGGCGGGCGCTGGAAGCATTCGCGGGCAGTCTCGAGAAAGGATTCGAGGCGGTGCTCAAGGTAGTGGTCGACGCCGCCTTCCCACGTCCCCGACTGCTCGGCGCGCTCCTCGAGCTTAAAGCTCGCTGCCCGGCGACCCAACTCGATCTCGCTGAGGCGGTGCTATCCGGTGCCGAGGACGCGATCACCCAGGGTGCCGTTGACGGATCCGCCGACGTCGTCGTCACCACGCGTGTGCCCTCCGGATTCCTCGGAGATTGGCTCTACGAGACGACGTTCGTCGCCTGCGCGAGCTCCTCGCACCCGCTGCACCGCCTCGAGCGGAAGATCTCTCTCCACGATCTCCAGCAGTACCAGCAGGTGGTCCTACGCGACTCGGGTACGCGTGCCCCGCGAGACGAGGGGTATCTCGGAGCCAAGCTGCGCTGGACCGTCGGTAGTCTCGACACCTCGATTGCGGTGGTCGAGTGCGGGCTGGCCTATGCCTGGCTACCGGAGCACGTCATCGCGCCGGCACTCGCCGCGGGACGGCTCAAGGTCCTCCCACTCGAAGCGGGCTCCGCCCGCAAAGTCCCTCTCTACCTGGTGCTCGTGCGTCCCAGCGAGGCGGGACCCGCGGCGCGCGCGGCGGTAGAGCTCTTGCATCAGTTTGCGCTCGGCGACGAGCCGCAAACGCCTTGATTGGCTGATTGGCGCGCTGCGTAGTGGCTCGCCGGTGTCGCTGCTCTTTGCTCACGGCGGGGGGTTACGGGTACGCTTAGCAAGTAATCTTGGAGATGACAATGACGACATTCAACCTGACCCCGCCGACCGAGTCCCAGCGTCGCGAGATCACTGAGGGCCTTAGCAACGAGGAGCGGCACGTACTGCTTCAACACGGTACCGAAGCGCCGTTTTGCGGTGTGTTCCTGGACAACAAGAAGGATGGCGTCTACACGTGCCGTTTTTGTGGACTCCCGCTATTTCGCTCGAGCGCCAAGTTCAACTCGGGTACCGGCTGGCCGAGCTTCTTCGCGCCGTTCGATGACGCGCATATCAAACGCATACGCGACTTAAGCTACGGCATTGTGCGCGTGGAAGAGGTCTGTGCTCGCTGCGGCAGTCACCTGGGCCATATATTCCCCGACGGGCCGCCGCCGACGGGCGAGCGTCACTGTTTGAACTCGGTGTCGCTGTCCTTCACCGAGAAAGGCCGAGCATTGCCCGACCCCTTGAAACGCGGACCTCCGGAAGGCGCTGAGGTTTCGGCGTAACCCGCCGCGGACCCAACCATGGCTCGGTACCAATCCCCAAACGTGGTCACGAAGTCCTCGTCGAGGGAATACGGACCGGGTACATAGCCCATCGCGTTCACACCCCGCTGATTGTTCTCGGCAAGCTCGCGGTCCTGCAAGTTGGTCTTTGTCCAAGTCTCGGTAAGACTCTCGATCGTGTAGTCGACTCCTTCGACCGCGTCTTTGTGAACCACCCACTTCGATACCACCCGCGTCTCCTGCGGACCCACGGGAATCGCCGAGAACATGAAGGCATAGTCGGACAGCGCATGGCAGAAGCTGTGAGGTTGAATCGCCCACCAAAGCCCGCCGATCTCCTTTTCCTCGAGTTCGATGAGTCGACGACTCACGACCGGCCTGCCGTCCGCGGAGATGCTTTCCATCCCCGGATTGAGGGGATAGCGTTCGACGTGCCACCAACTCCCCACCGCCGCAGCGGTAGACAAGCCTAACCCCTCCACCCTCTCCACAAGTCGACGGTTGTACTCGAGTCTGTCCTTGCCGACCGCGGCTCCATAGCTGACGGGATAGGAGAGTTTGAGTTCCGGATGGGACGCGGCGCAGTGATAGCACTCGCGCGCGTTCTCCATCACCAGCTTCCAATTGGCCTTTTCCGTCAGGGTGCTCTGAAACGCCACCTTGGCATCGGCCAACCGGTAGGGACCCAGACCCGACGCAAGGGCCGCTTTGAAGGGTGCGAAATCGGGGGCTGCACTCGTGAGCGCCACATAAACGCATCCCGCGACCCGCTCGACCCGGACCGGCAACAAGCTGTGCTCCTCGATTCTGAAATCCGACGGCATCCTGGCGGCGCCGATGAGCCGACCATCGAGCTCGTACGTCCACTTATGATAAGGACAGATCAGCTTGGCGGCACGACCGATGCCGTCGGCACAGATCTGCGATCCGCGATGGCGACAGGTGTTGTGGAAGCCGCGCATCACACCATCGCGGCCGCGCACGACGAACACCGAGTTTTGGCCGATCGTAACTGCCATGTACGAGCCGGCCTCCGGCAATTCCGCCTCGAACCCGATCATCAGCCACGACCGGCCGAATACGGCCGACATGTCGAAGTCGAAGAGATCGGGATCGGTGTAAAACGGCTGCGGCAACGTATATCCGGCGTTCGAGCCGGAGAGCAAATCCAATACTTTATCTGGTTCGTACATATATGCGCGTCGCCTCCAGCATTCAGGTCCTCGTCGGCCCCAAGGGACTCGGTCTAGTTTGCGGCATTCTCAGCAAAACGCCGAAAAAAGCTATCCTGCTTCCACGCCGGACGGTTCCGCGGCCTGTGCCGTACCCGCGAGGACGGGGAATAGGAGCGCCAAGAGATTCCGCAACATCAGATATTTCCCTGCAATTGTTTGTAGATGCGCAAGGCGGGCGTAGCAATTTCGTCGAGGATGGACTACTCGCGGGATCCTTTGCCAAAGAACTCTTCGCTATAGTCACCCATGGCACGGCCGGTGTAACGGTCGGAGCTAAAGGGCAGGCCCATTACGCCTTGCGACCAATCGATCGACTGTCCCCAATCCTGGTACCAGTCATAGAGCATCAGACGCGCGCCGATCCTCCATTCGCCACCGCGCTTCTCCAAGCGGTCCAGATAGCGCCCGCCGATACAGGTATCACGCTCCTCCTCGCCCATGGCCACCCGGTGGTACGAAATCACATGCGTCTCTGCGCGCGCATCATTCCCTTGGATTTCAATCACACTCTGGCCGAGAACGTGCTGCGTGTTCCTAATGGCGTCCGAGCCTGGCACCACCCAGGCCAGATAGTCGGAGAAGGTGCCTTTGAACACCCCATAGTCGGTCGTTGAATCCGGCCAGCAGGAGGCGCTGATCAACTGCGCATTACGACGATCCTCACCTCGCGCAAGACGGCTGATGCAATCGCGAATCTGCTCCCGTTCGAGCATGACCTTCAGTTGCTCAGTGATAGGGTCCATCTCGGGGCTCTCCGCTGTCTGACGGGCATCAAGGTGCGTAATGGGTAAAGACGAAGTCGTTTGCTTTATCGGGCTCGTGGCAGGGAGCGCATGTTTTGAGCTTCGCCTCGTCGGCAGGAATGCCGTTTTTGTCAAACTGAGCGTATCCCCAGCCGTGCGTCGTGGCGTACTTCTTTGCATCTTTGACCATGAACTGAAGGTACCAGTCCGTGGCGGCCCCGGGAACGAAAGACTGGTCGCGGCCAAAGACCTTGTTGTTCTCCTCCGATGGGAGGTACTTCCAGGACAGTCGGGCAATGATCGTGCCGTCCGGGAACGGGAGCGTCCCTCGGCGATAGGCCTTGATTGCGACGTCGTTGCCTAAAATGGCGCGGATATCGTTGAGGTTGCCTTCTTCATGGGCCACGGAGATAAGCCTCCAATCGCGATATCCGGCGGGAAGTGTGATGCCGAATATCGGAGCAGCCTTGCTCGAGTTAACAGCCGAACCAGCCTGTGACCGGCTCGTCTTACCACTCTGTGCCGCAGAATCCGTGACGAAAACAATGCATGTGGCCAGGGCGGCGCAAATGGAGACAGCTCCTACGTATTTCAGAACGGCGCGCATGACTGACTTCCCTCGCACCACACCCCATCGCTCGAGTACAGTCTCTCAATGTCCGGGCGAAAGGGCAAATCACCTCGGAACCTTAGCTGCACATGCGGCTCGCCATTGAGCCTTCGCGGGATTCTTGTTCGACCAGGAACGCGTCATGCCCTCGTCTCACGCTCGCCTGCATTCCTCCGCGAGGGCAGACACGAGCTCTGCGGCCGGCAGCTCGCGGGCGAGCGGCGCGCCCTGCCCCGCCCACTGCGCGCCGTATCCCGCCTCATGCGCGGCCTTTGCCGCGCGGTTGAGTGCTTTGCCGGCATCGTAGGCAATCGGGTAGGAAGGAATCTGACGGGGCGCAATGCCCGCGCCCAAGGCGGTGAAGCAATTGCTGAGGCAGCGAGCGGGCCGCCCGGAAATGGCGCGTGTCATGACAGTGTGGTATGCCGCATTGCTCGCCAGGGCCTGGCGGTACCCCGCGTCGGCTTCCGATTCGGGACAGGCGACGAAGGCCGTGCCGAGTTGGGCCGCACTCGCGCCCAAGCGCAGCGCCGCGGCGATGCCTGCGCCGTCCATGATGCCTCCCGCCGCGATGACCGGAACGTCGAGTTGGCACACCAAAAGACGCGTCAGGGCCATGGTGCCGAGACAGTCGTCTTCGGCATCCGCATCGAATACACCGCGATGTCCGCCCGCCTCATAGCCTTGCGCCACGACTGCCTGCACGCCGGCGTCTACAGCCGCACGACCTTCAGCGACATTCGTCACGGAGGCAAGCAATAAGATGCCCGCGTCTCTAAGCGCACGAACGCGCTCGGCGGAGGGCAATCCAAAATGGAAGCTCACGACGCGCGGCTTGGCTGCCAGTAACCTTGCCAGCATCGCATCATCTTGCAGGAAACTGCGGTAGATCTCCTTGAGACGCAGGGGAGGCTTTGCGCCAAACCGCTCGAAGTGAGGACGAAGATGCTCGAGCCAGGCGGCCTCGGCGATGCTGTCGGCTCTCGCCGGCTGATGACAGAAGACATTCACATTGACAGAGCGCTTCGAGCGCTCGCGGACCGCCGCAATCATCCTGTGCGCGCCCTCCGCATCGATCGCGCCGACGCCGATCGAACTAGCGCGCCGGCGTTGGATACCGCCGCAGCCAGCGCGGGCGAGGAAACTCCGGCCATCGGGGCTTGGATAATCGGCAGATCGATCGCCAGCGTTTCTAGTAGTGTCATCGCAGGACTCCAGCCGGTGTCGAGAAAGCAATGCGACCCATCCGAGGATCCGATTGTCTTACTTCAGGTGCGTGCTGTTTCTAAAGCATTATCGAACGCTCGGAATGGTAATCGTAAATCTACCTTGGTATTGCGTGGCGCTGCCTGAGGGATGCATCTGCGCCACCAAAGCGAATCAATCCCGCGCAGTGCTGATCACTTATCGGTGCATTTCCTATCAGGAGCGGGAGCGAATCCTGATTAAGACTCAAATAGCACGATGCTTGGATTGGCACTGAGCCGGTCTACGTCATCTCGTGGGAAACTCCGTGAAAACGTAATCCTTATTCTTCACTACCGTGTGGCAGGCGAACCCGCACTTCGCGTCGTTGCCCTGCGGCGGCTGGTCCGTCAGTGTGCCCACCCTGAACGTCTCGGCCGCGGCGTCATACTCGAATTCGCCATATCCCCATCCGCCGCTGTCCGCGAACCTCTTGCTATCCTTCAGCATGAAATCGATGTCATGGAGGGTATTGGGCACCAGCGGCTGACCGGGGGCCGTCACGTTTGTTTTCGGGTTCCAATGGATCTTCGCCATTTTGGCGCCGTCGGGAAATGGCTTGCCGTTTCCGGGAATACCGGATTTATACGCTTCGATCATCTTGGGGTTCCCGAGGATCACAGCCATCAGCGCTCCGTTATGACTGATAGAAATGACCTGCCAGACTTCGTATCCCTTGAACTCGGAGAACGCGAGCCCATTCGGTACTTTGAGGGTGTACCTGTCCTGGGCGGAAAGCGCAGCCCCGGTAGCCAAGACGGCGAGCGCTGCCGTAACACCCACACCGATCAGCTTGTTTTTGCCTTTCATCGCTGCAGCTCCCTTCTTATCCGATCAATGAAGGACTGATACGATTACACCAGGGGTGCTCAAATCGCAACCATAACTACCAAGGCATTGTTTTTATGACGGGCCCACGACAGATCTTGGCAGGATCTAGGCCGCGTTGCGGTCATGCCGCCGTGACCGAAGTACCGAGCACAGAATTGATGTAGCCTGCAGGTCCTAGCGGTAGGCCTCGGCGCCCGGTACGCCGCCCGCATCATGACGTGCTCCCATTACTGCGACCCGGACGCACGCCTGGCGACCAACAGACCGACGATGAGGCCCACTGCGGCGGCGATACCGACGGCTTGCCACGGCTTATCTTGCACGTAGAGATCCCCGACGACCATTGCATTTTTTGCCCGGCGCTGGACCCGATCCGTGCCATCCGCAAGCGCCCTCTTCGCTGTCGCTAACGCTTGTTCGACTTTTGCCCGGACACGCGCGATCTCCGGATCGGCAACGTGCGCGAGTCGGTTCAAGAGATCCTGCACGTCCGCTATCAGGTTGCTGACTTCCTGCCTCGACCCGTGACGCCTATGCGCCGCGACGCCGGCAGTCGTCTTGCCCAGCCTGGCGTGGCTGCCGGGTGTCGGGCCGCTGTCATCGGATGTTGATTCCATGTCTACTCCACTGAATTCAGACCAACAAACAATAGGCCCAGCATCGTCGCAGCGTCGGTGCGCTGTCGCACACCCGGCCCCGGATCTGCCAAATGCGTGCCGGCGCACAGACAAAGCCTGCTCGAGCACCCAGCATCCCTGCTTTAGGGCGCGAGCGTGTCGTGGTTCTCACCCTCACGCAGCAAATCATGTGCTCACACTTCCTCATTTGAATCCTCTCGCCGCAATATTGCTGCTGGTCGGTCTCGTGGCGGTCGGTACTGCCGGATGCAAACCGCTTGCTGACGCCCGGGCAAGCGCGGCGCCGAGCGACGATGAACCGTCGGCGGCGGTATCAGGGGGGCGCCACCCTGACCTGTCGGGCCGCACGCGCTTCGGCAACGCGTCGTTCTATGCGAGACGGTTCACAGGCAGAGAGATGGCGGACGGCGGCCGAATGGACCCCGACGGCGACAACGCCGCCAGTGACACACTTCCGCTCGGTACCACGGCGCGCGTAACCAACATCGAGACCGGCGCGAGCGCGCTGATTACAATCCGAGACCGCGGGCCGCATGTGAAGGGCCGCATCGTGGAGCTCTCGCCGTCTACGGCACGGAAGATCGGCATCACGAAACGTCGTGGCATCGGCAAAGTCAGCGTCGCCCCGATCTCGATCCCACTGCCGGACGGCAGCACAAAGCTAGCGCACTAGCCCTTCAGCCTCTCGATAGCAAAAATCCGACGCCGAAAACCAGGCCGAGCGAAATAAATCGAGCACCGACGATTTGCCAGAAGCCGCTCATTCTGCTGCGCGCAGGCACACCCTAGATGCGGTCCAATGAATTTTGCAGTTCGACAAAAACCGATGACGCGCCAATGACCGCCGCACCCTTATCGGTCGATTTTGTCGATCTTCGAGCCTTCCAATGACAGGTCACCGATCAGGCCTTTCTCCGCAAACACGAAGCCCACGACCGGCTTCTTGAGGGTCTCCGTATCGTAATTGCCGCCGCCGCCACCGTGAATCATCGCAACGCCCGTGTCGGCGCCGACCGACCAGCCTTTGCTCGAAGTAAATTGATTCAGAGAGTCCTGCGTCGTGAATACGATGACTTCGCTGCGTTTGGCCGCACCCAACGTCAATCCGACGGATGCCGAGGAGACGCTGTAATAGCCGACGGTCTTGCCGTCGATTCGAAGGGCCCCTTCTCCGTATTCACCGGCAATGCCGGCGCCGCCCTTGGTCACGCGCGGGAACACCAATGTTCCGGCGGCGGAGTGCCGCAGTGGCCGATTTTGGGGGTTTAAGGCATCGAAGGCCTTCAAGGTCTCGTGGACACCAACGTCGAGTTCCGCCTTCGTGTCGGCAAACGCCGTACTGGCGGCCGCCATTGAGAGAGTGACGCCGATTAAAGCGGCGACGGATAAGGGCTTATTCATATGTTCAATCCTGTGTGTTCGTTAGTGTGGGGCGAGTCCGACGCGCGGATGCGAGCGAGCGCTCAATCCGCGATCGTCTGCGCATCGCGGAGCGCCGTCTGTCTGTTACCACACATGCGACCCTTTACTCGTATGCAGCGCGACAAAGCCGGTACTTTAAGTCACGTGGCACGGAGCTTGCCGGGGCACTCACTCGGGAACTCTATGTTAGGTAGCGCACAGACGCGCACTGTTCTGAATCGTAATTTGCAGGGCAAGAGCGTTGCGAGGCTTTGTTTCCTTGCCCCGCAAGTTTATACGCCCACATCGCTCCCATCGCGCACATGCTACGGAGGCGAACCATGAAATACATGGATGATGGCACCCAAGATACGGTCGAGGCGGTCGCGATCATCAGTCGCATCGATGTCGTCCCGACGCTCCTCAAGGTTCTGTGCGAGATCACCGGAATGAGAGTTGCCGTGGTAGCAAGAGTCACGGACGAGACCTGGACCGCGTGCGCCGTCAAGGACGACATCGACTTCGGGTTGGAGCCGGGGGCGCAGTTTCCGGTCGATGCGACGCTCTGTTTTGAGGCACTTGCATCTCGCCATCCGCTCGTCATCGAGCATGCGAGCATAGATCCGCTCTACTGCCGCCATCGGGCGCCGACGCTTCATCCGGTCGAGAGCTACATTTCAGCGCCTATTATCCTCGAGAATGGCCAGCATTTCGGCAACCTTTCCGCACTCGATCCAAACCCAGCGAAGATAGGCGAGCCACGCATCGTATCGATGTTCGAGCAATTTGCCGGGCTCATTGCAGCGCAGCTTGACAATCAACGGGTTGCCGATCGGGAGCGCCGCGCATTGCGCGATGAACGCGCCGCGGGACGACTGCGGGAGCAATTCATTGCGATCTTGGGTCATGACTTGCGTAATCCGCTGCACGCGGTCCACGCCAGCAGCGATATGTTGGAGCGCCGCCTTACTGATCCGGCTCTATTGACCATCGCGACCCGGATAAAAAGCAACGCACGACGCATGGCGGGGCTGATCGACGACATACTCGACTTCGCTCGCGGACGCTTGGGCGGTGGGATCGCTGTCGAATTGACCGAGATTGAGAATCTCAATACCGGCCTGTTGACCGTGATTCAAGAGCTCCAGGACAGCCAACCGGACTGCCAAATCATCGCCGATATCGGTGTCAGCTGCTCGGTCCGGTGCGATTTGGGACGACTCCAACAAATCGCCTCCAATCTCCTAGGCAACGCCTTAACCCACGGACTGCCGAAGAGCCCCGTCAAGATCAGCGCGAAAGCAGACGCCAACGACTTTGTGCTGGAGGTGTGGAATGCAGGCGAGCCCATACCCGCGGAAAGCTTGGACAAGATTTTTGAGCCGTTTTGGCGACATTCAGTGTCCGCCGGCCGAAATGGCTTAGGCCTGGGTTTGCACATCTGCTCGCAGATTGTTCGCGCCCACCAGGGCCGAATCTCCGTGACCTCCACCCGGGAGGGCGGCACGCAATTCACGGCGCGTTTGCCGTTAGGCACTCTGCACAAATCAAATCCGACCCTCGGACCGGCAGCGCGGAGCGCGTAGCCACGCCCGGGCCAAGCAGCATTTAAGCACGCAGGCTTGCGCGGGTAGCGCTAACCAGCGTGCTTCACCGGCAGCAATCGATCATATTCCCTTCTGACAACCGCATAACATTCGCAGGTGCGCCTCTCGAGACCCATGCGGTCCAGCACCGAGATGCGACCCCGTGCATACCGGATCAATCCCGCATGCTGCAGTTTTGAAACAGTCAATACGATTCGGTACGTGCGGTAGCGCACGCAAAAGAGCCGGCCCCGGTCGTTAGCTGGGATAACCAGCCGATCGACGCGCGGAATTTCGCTGGGACTCCGGCTTTATGTGCGACAGCGCACCGACTGTCGCGATTTGAAGGGCGGATTATTTCGGCAATCGACCGATTGCCACCCCTCAATCTCTCTTGAACAGCGCCGGCCACCTTGAGGTGCACCCGTGATCCAAACAAAAAAGGGACTTCCGCAATATCCACCCAAACTCGCCACTGGCATGCAAGGATCGCCGCGGACCCGCATCAGTCTGCTGAAGGGCGGACCGGGCTCGGGAAAGACCGTGTTCGCTCTGCAATCCCTGGTCAGCGCGGCGCGGCAGAGGGAGGAGCCCGGGATCTTCGTGGCGTTCGAAGAAAGGCCGCAGCAAATCATCTCCAATGCTACCGGTTTCCAATGGGATCTGGCCGCTCTCCTCGAGGATAAGCTCTTTTTCATGGACGCAAACTTATCGCCCGGTGTGGTCCGATCCGGGGAATTCGACCTGCGCGGCATGCTGGCCATGCTCAGCGCAAAGAAGGAGGAAATTGGCGCACGCTGGATCGTCTTCGACGGCATCGACGTGCTATTGACGCCGCTGCAAAACTCGAAGTCCGAGACTCGGGAGACCTACCGCATTCGCGATTGGTTGGCCGAAAGCGAGGTGTATGCCGCGATTTTCACCGCCAAGATCGACGGCCACGGTTTGCCGATCGAGAACTACGGCTTCCTGCAGTTCATGGTGGACTGCGTGATCGATTTCGAGTCGCGCGCGGAGCGCGGGGTCGCATTACACCGGATCCAGGTCACGAAATATCGCGGCTCGGACTTTGCCAAGAGTGAGTATCCGGTGAGTTTTGGCTCCGGCGGGATGGAAATCGCCGGCTGCGAACCGACGGAAATCCAGTGCTGGGGCAAGCAAGACGAGGAGCAAGTCAGGATTCGCACTGCGAATCTGAGACGACGCACGGCGCTCGGAGCGGCCACTCCCCGGCAGAAGCGCTACGGGTCCAACGGCGCCGGGATATCCGGAAAGCAGAACGAAACGGAGGCGCGCGATGGTTCGTAAGAAGAAAGATCGCGCCGCATCCGATCCCGTGACCGCCGCGGCCGTGGAGATGGTCCTCTACATTACGGAGAGCGGACCCAATTCGGTTCGGGCCGTCGCCAATCTCGAAGCCATCTGCAAGGAGCATCTACAAGGCAACTTCCGGCTGGAAATCATCGACGTCCTCCAATATCCGCTGCGCGCTCTGGCCGACGGCGTCGTGGTCACACCCAGCCTCGCTAAGCTGTCTCCGTTACCCGCCGCAACGGTCGTCGGCAATCTGAGCGACAAGAGCGGTGTATTGCGCGCGCTCGGAATAGTGGAGTAGTACCCGTGGACCGAGCCGTTCCCCTGCCGAACCCGGCTCCGTCCGCTAGCGAGCGCAGCTTCAAAAAAGCGATCCAGCGCCTGGTCAAGGGTGGCCCTGAGCGGCTCGCGATCGAAGCGGGCCAGATAGACGCCATCATCGACCGCGGAAGCGGCAACGCCATCCTGCTGCCTGCCGCACAGCGGGCATTGATTGAGCGCAAAGCCGAATTGCGCAGTCTGATCGGACTCGCCTCCGACTGGTACTGGGAGCTCGACGAACGCTACCGCTTCGTGTCGCATCGAGGCGCTTCGGATGACGCCGATGGATTTGCCGAAGAAGGCATGATCGGGAAGACACTCTGGGACCTGTCGATCGATAATATGAGCGATGCCGATTGGCGGACACACCGCCAACAGCTCGAGTGGCGCGCCATATTCCGAGACCTTGAAATCAGGCGCGTGGGTCGCACCGGCGAGGTGCGGTACCTCAGCACCAGCGGTGAGCCGATCTTCGATGATCGTAACCAATTCAAGGGCTACCGCGGAATCACGCGCGATATCACCGAGCGCAGGCAGGCGGAAGCGCTGATGCAGGCGCCTCGTCGCTTCGACCGTGCCATCCTTGATGCGCTCGAGGCGCCGATCGCGGTGCTCGATCAGACCGGTGCCGTGCTCACGGCCAATCAAGCTTGGCTTGCCTTGGTCAACACTCAATCCGGCGTCGGCACGGGCGTCGCGGTCGGCTCCAACTATCTTGTGGTGTGGGACGGTGCTAGCGGCGATGAGCAAGTGGACGGCAAGGCCATCGCCGCAGGAATCCGCCAGGTGATTGCGGGTGAGCGTGCACTTTTCCGCTACGATTATGCCTGCAATCCGCCCCCCGACCGGTCTTGGTACGCGCTTAGCGTCACGGGCATTGTCGGAAATGGCCACGCGTGCGCCGTTGTATCCTGTGAGGACATTACCGAGCGCAAGCGCGGCGAGTTGCTGCTGGGGCTCGAGTTCACCGTCGCACGTTGTCTTGCCGACGCGGACACCTCGACTGTCGCGTTGCAATCGGTGATTCGCGCGATATGCGAAACGCAGGGCTGGGACTGCGGCCGCTACTTCTGTATGGATCAGTCGGCTGGCGTACTGCGCTTCGTCGAGTCATGGGGGGTACCATCCGCGGTCATCGCGCAATTTCTGGAAAAGTCGCGTGGCATGGTGTTCCGCCCCGGGGCTGGCCTGGCGGGCCGCGTTTATCAGTCGGGGCAGCCGCTCTGGATGCTCAATAGTGCGCGCGGCGCCCGAGTATCCTCGAGGGCTCTCGCGCCCGAAACCAGCGAGAACGCCGCCTGTGTCTTTCCGGTCACAACGGCCGACAAGGTAATCGGCGTACTCGCATTCTCCGGCAGTAAGGTCCGCGAACCGGATGACCGGATGCTCCATGCGCTGCGTTCCATCGGCAGCCAACTCGGTCGATTTATGTTGCGGCACGAAGTGGTTAACGTGCTGCGCCTCCGTGAGATGCGCTTCCGCGTATTGACCGACCTCGCGTGCGACTGGCACTGGGAACAGGATCGCGACTTTCGATTGACGCAAGTTGTCGGATGCAGTGCCTTCGGTACCCCCGACGTCCTCGGCCTGACCCACTGGGATCTACCTCATGTAGTCGTCGCCGACGTGGGATGGGCCGAACATAAATCCCAACTCGCCGCGCGCTGGTCTTTCTGCGACTTCGAATTCGCCATCGTCCAACCGGACGGGAAGCAAGCCTACTATTCCATCAGCGGCGAGCCGGTGTACGACGAGGCGGGCGCCTTTACAGGATATTGCGGTACCGGGGTCGATATCACCAAGCGCAAGCGGGCCGAGATCGAATTGCGTGAGAGCGAAGCGCGCTTGCGCGCCGTGATGGCGGGTGCGCTGCCCCATGTTCGTTAGCGAACAGATAGCCCTCGATAATTCAAGCATAGTGCCCGATAGATGCCACTCTGAGACGCCAGTTCGGTAACCCGGGACTAGTGCCGGATTGCCCGGAATGTGGGGCTACCACGCCCTGGTGAACATCCTTGCCCACGGACCAAAATCACCTGATCGCATTGCTTCCGAGCAGTTCGCGCTCGCGCTTGCTTGCGATTTGCGAACCGGTAGGGCTTGCAGTGGGGGAGGTCCTGGGAGAGGTCGGCATGCCGACGCGGTATGTCTACTTTCCGACGGTCGGCTTTATCTCGTTGGTGAGCGCCATCAGGGGTCGGCCGACGCTAGAGGTCGGCATGGTGGGCCGCGAGGGGATGCTGGGAACCCAATTAGTTTTGGGCGTCGAGGCCGCTCCGCTGCATACGGTGGTCCAAGGCGCGGGAACGGCGTGGCGCATTGGCGCTCCGGCGTTTTCGCGGGAGCTGGGGCGCAGTGCGGCGCTGCAACGCGAGCTCAGGCGATACGTTTACGTGACGATGACGCAACTCGCATCGGCCGCGTCTTGTATACGCTTTCATCAAATCGGGCCGCGTTTGGCGCGCTGGCTCTTGATGACCCAAGATCGGGCCCAATCGGACAGCTTTCACATCACGCACGAATTCCTTGCGTACATGCTGGGCGTCCGCCGCGTCGGCATCACCACGGCGGCCTCCGAACTGCAGCGTGAAGGGCTCATCAAATATCGCCGCGGAGAGATCCAGGTATTGAACCGGCGGGGACTCAAGGCGGCAGCCTGCAGCTGTTACGCGGTCGATCGAGAGGCGTACGTAAAGGTATTCGGTTGAGCGCGCGTCGAGCAGGTAAATTGCGCCCGTCTGAAACGGAGGCACGACACGGCGAAATCGTTCGCTATTTGGCGCTTGCTCGACCTATTTGCCGCTAGCTTCTCAGGTGTTTCGCCTGACACGGGCCAAGCCCCGACGCATCCAGTTAAACGGCCGCTCCTTGCCTATTTCATCGGCACCGCTCGTGAAACTCGGGGAAGGCTTTGGATCTGAGCGCGACAGAACTTCCGCCAACTCGCGATGGAATGAGTCATGGCGAGGGTTTCTGTACATCGATGCGGTGCTGTACGAATCCATAGCGGCAATTTTACGTCGATTTCTCGGCTTGGTCTGTGCGGTGGCCGACACAGGACAGCCGGCTGCCCCGCCCGCCCGTGCCGATGTATAAGGCGGCCCGGCCCGATCCGGACCTGGCAGAAGCGCGCGCACTCCGTGCGGTAGCGTCCCGACACGCGAACTAGCCCATGTCCTAATGCAGACTGAGACATCCCCTCATGGAAGATCGCGCCATCACCGCAAGGAACACATTGACGATGCTTGCGATGACCTCGGTAGCGTTTACCGGGGCGCGGGCACTAGCGGTTTCCGAACGGCCGCCGACGATGACCAGGCATCAGATGATGGTAAAAATGATTGATTGCATGAGGAGACAGATGTCTATCGACAGAGTCGTCTCGTACAATGAGGCGGCGAAGACCTGCAGGGATCAAATAAGTAAGCAGCGCGACAAATCGGCGCCCGGCGCTCTAGTGGCGTCCGGCAACTCCACGAAGCCGTGACGCGAGACTCGCAGGTACATCCCTCATAGACGGCTTCGGCACCCGGGGTTCGCTCGGCCGGCGGTCAAAGATACCTTGCGGCTATCCATTGGCTGAGGACCATCACGCCGATGTAGATTGCGATGACCATCAAGTTAAGGGTAGGCGGGGACCGATGCACGGGGGGTCCGCCCTGTAAGACATTGGGCGCGTCGCCGACGGCAGCGACACGGCGCGGCAACAGCGCAATCAAACGGTCCGCAACCGCCGCTTGATTGGCAATCGGCGACTGACCCGGTGACGCCATGATCATCGAGATCAATCTCCGCGCAGCGGTGTTCTGAGGCATTTGACTCAGATCGGCCGCCTCCTCCCACGGGTCGACGTTCTGTCGCGCCAGCACGGAGAGAACAGTGAGCAACGCCCCGTTCGTGGTCTCGCCGACGGGCGCATACAAAAAATCATCATAAGTTGACGGGAGTGTCGACAGCGAAGGAGGTGGAGCTATTTTAGACTTCAACTGCCGTTCTCCTGACCCAAACCGAGGCATCGCGCCCGCATCATCATCAGCCATCGGCCAGGCGCGCCGACCTTGGATGACCTGGTCGCCCGACTGTGGCAGCGAACGGCGATGCCGTCTGTTCGGTAACGCACGTGTGCGCGGCCGGGGCAAGGCTCAAGGCTGTGTTGAGCTATTTGGTCAGCGGACATATTCAGGCGAAGCGTGGCCCTTGTGTGTCAGCGAACAGACGCCCACGAACCGATGCCGTACCCTGTAGTCCCATCCCAGGTGGGTTCGTATGAGGACATCCGATCGTGATACGCGGCGTGAAAGCCCGGGAGGGATTCGTGATCGGTGCGGCCGACGGAACGATCGGGAAAGTTATCGATTTCGATGACGCTCCGCGTTGGAAGGCGGTCGTTTCTCGATTTCAACGGCCATCGCGCGGGAAAGCGACGTGGCAATTGGTCAATACCCTGGTTCCCTATGCCGCTCTCTGGTATGCAATCTACCGAAGCATCGCCGTTTCGTATTGGATAACGCTGCCGCTGGCCGTGCTATCGGCCGCGTTCCTCGTCCGCATCTTCATCATCTTTCACGATTGCGGCCACGGATCGTTCTACACATCCCGATCCGCCAATCGAGTGATTGGATTCATCACCGGAGTGTTGACGTTGACTCCGTACTACCATTGGCGCTGGCAGCACGCGCTGCACCATGGAACTTCCGGGGATTTGGATCGACGAGGCGTCGGTGACATTTGGATGTTGACCGTCCAGGAATACCTGGATTCGTCGCGCTGGCGGCGGTTTGCTTATCGACTGGCACGCAATCCGGTCGTTCTCCTGGTCGTCGCGCCGTTTTATGTCTTTGCGATTCATAACCGCTTCCCAGCTTCGGCGGCAACCGGGCGAGAGCGGCGCTCGGTTCGTTGGACGAACCTCGCCATCGTCGCGATGGCGTGCGCCATGGGCTCGTTGATGGGCTTCAAGGCGTATCTGGTGGTCCAGCTCGGCGTGTCTACGCTCGCCGGCGCGGCGGGGATCTGGCTATTTTACGTACAGCATCAATTTGAAGGGGCCTACTGGGAGCGCCGCGACCAATGGAATTACACGGAGGCTGCCCTGCAAGGGAGCTCTTTCTATAAACTGCCGAGAGTCCTGCAATGGTTTTCGGGCAATATCGGATTTCATCATATCCACCATTTGAGCCCGTTCATTGCCAACTACCATTTGCAAGAATGTCACGACGCCGATGCATTCTTCGCGCAAGTCAAGCCCATTACCCTCGTCGCGAGTTTGAAATCCCTCGCGTTTCGTCTTTGGGACGAGCAGCACAGGAAGTTGGTGGGGTTCCACAATCGACGCCGCGAAGGTGCGCTGCGATAGCCGGCCGGCCGAGCCAGTACTTCATCAAGCCATGCCCCCTCCCTGGGGCTTCGCATCCTCGCAGGCCGAAAGGGCGCGCCGAGATCTGACTGTTCGTGGTACTCTATGTGCGCCGTCGGACATAAAGGCGCACCGTTTTCGGTGAGCTTGGGCCGTGGCCTTCGAGATTGGTGCACTCGGGCACACTCATATTTCCTCCCTAGCCGAAGTACTTGTGCAGAGATACGACGATCTCAAGAAAAATCACCTCTTGGCCGCGCTGCCGCCCCAGGAATGGGGCCGTTGGGCGCCCATGCTCGAACGCATCGACATGCCGCTTGGGCAAGTGATCTACGAGTCTGGCGTCGCGCTCAACTACGTATATTTTCCCATCACCGCCATCGTATCCTTGCTCTACGTTATGGAAAATGGCTCCTCCGCGGAGATTGCCGTGGTCGGGAACGAAGGCATCGTGGGTGTATCGCTTTTCATGGGAGGCGAATCCACCCCGAGCCGGGCCGTGGTGCAGAGCGCGGGGCTGGGTTGCCGATTGAAGGCCGCGCTCATGAAAACCGAATTCGATAGAGCAGGGGCGGTGCTTCACTTACTGCTGCGATATACCCAGGCGCTCATCACGCAGATGGCGCAAACCGCCGTGTGCAATCGGCATCATTCCCTCGATCAACAACTGTGCCGCTGGCTTCTCCTGAGCCTCGATCGACTGCCGGGCGCCGAGCTGGTGATGACGCAAGAACTCATCGCCAACATGCTCGGCGTTCGCCGAGAAGGCGTGACCGAGGGCGCTCTCAAGCTGCAAAAAGCGCATCTCATCGAATATACCAGGGGGCGCATCACGGTCCTCGATCGCAAGGGTCTGGAATCTCGCACCTGCGAGTGCTACGCCGTCGTCAAGCGCGAGTACGACCGACTACTGCCACCGAACCTCGCAGTATAGAGATCTTTGCGCCCTACCCGAGGTCTGCGCGCGGCGCCCAGTAGCTGATGGGCTCTTGCGCGCGGTCCTGGTTGCGCAGATGGTCGGCCTTAATTCGGTCAACCCGGGTCTTGAGTATTCCGGCCTGATTGCGCAGCTCGAGACTCTCCAAGTAAAGCGTCTGCTTGCGGGCGTCGTCGGCGCCTTCGACGATTTTCAGCGCCTCGCCATCCCGCGACTTGGCTCGAAGTTCGAGCGACCGTATCTGGGGCCAAAGCTCATCGAGCGAATGAGACTCGTTGCTGGCGCCGCCAATGACGAAGCCATTGCCGTCCACCTCCGTGTGATCGACGATATGCCGCGACTGCATGACGGCTTCACCCTTACCCCGGATTGTTTCAAGGGTTGCGCGCCGCTTGGATAGCGACTCTTCGCCACCATGGCCGCCGCGGCGCAGGAAGTAATAGACGAAGACATCGGTCATTACAAATCACTCTCGTAGTTGTTCGGTCATAATAAGTGACCAGCCCGTGTCTCGTCGGTGCGGTAGCTCACATGATGGCTGATTGGCTAAGTTCGGTAACGCACCGACGATCTCGTCATGCACGGGTATGTTGTCGCTCCATTCTCTCGACGAGCGCCCGGCGATTCTACAAGGACAAGGTACTGCTATGAGTATGAAACCATTGACACTGATCAAGGCTATTGCCGCATGCGCGGCGACCGCCGTGGTGTTGGCCGCTTGCGCCGCCACCAGCCCCATCGCCGACGAGAGGATCGCCGTGGCAAAGGCGTCGGTACAGCGTGCGGAAGGGTCCGGCGCTCCGGAATTGGCGCCGGTGGAGCTGGCTGCCGCGCGGGATAAGCTCGCCCGTGCGGAACAGG
>Ga0302324_100002668_pt1 | contig 40760 bp, 41 predicted proteins | sample Palsa_T0_1_FD_201949 | JGI IMG/M metagenome (GOLD analysis project Ga0302324, IMG submission 201949) | Peat permafrost microbial communities from Stordalen Mire near Abisko, Sweden - Palsa_T0_1 | ecosystem: Environmental > Terrestrial > Soil > Palsa > Peat permafrost | place: Sweden: Abisko...
CTCTTGCAATTCAGTTGCAAAGACTTTTTTCCTGGCTTTCTGTTGACCCATGCGATTCTGTCTTCCGCTGGCCGCGTTGCTCCTCTGGCTGATTCCGGCTTTCGATGGCAACGCGAGGATTGCGATCTTGACCACTTTCGCGCCTGTCCATTGCTTTACAGCAAACGTTGCGGGCGACGCTGCCGATGTCTCGGTCCTGGTGCCTCCGAACTCTGGACCGCATGATTACTCGTTCACGCCGGCCGACATCCAGAAAATCGCGAAGGCAGACGTTTTAGTCATCAACGGGGCCGGTCTGGAGAACTGGCTGCAAAGAGGGATCAAGGGTGCAGGGGGGAAAAACCTTTTGGTTGTCGATACCAGCGCAGGGATCCAGTTGATCACAGGGCTCGATGTCCGGCCGCTCCCGGGCGTTCGTTCCGAACCGGACCCGGACGCGGGCGGGCCTAACCCGCACATCTGGCTCTCACCGATCAATGCGATCAAGCAGGTAGAAACCATACGTGACGCATTGGTTTCAAGGGATCCGGCCAATGCAGGGATCTATCGTGCGAACGCAGACACCTACGTCGCCCGGTTGAAGGATCTGGACGCCCAGATTCGCACCGCGACTGCTTCGCTGCCGAACAAAAATCTCATCACGTTCCACGATACGTTTCCATATTTTGCGCGGGATTATGGGTTTAACGTCGTCGCCACGTTTGAAGAGTTTCCAGGCAAGGAGCCTTCCCCGAGAACGATCGAGGTCCTGCGAAAAACGATTGCCACCGGAAATGTCAGCGCACTTTTTTCGGAGCCGCAATATTCGCCGAAAGCGATGCAGGTCATCGGTAAAGAGTTCAAGGTGCCCGTCGTCCAGCTTGATCCGATGGAGACCGGCGACGGAGCGAAGGACTTCTATGAACGCGTGACACGAAAGAATTTGGATGCGTTAGTAGCAGCGTTTCATGGAGTCCGATAGAAAATCCTACCTCAGCGTCGAGAACCTGAACGTGAGTTACAAGCAGAACCACGTTCTCGAGGATATTTCATTTCAGATCGAGCGTGGTCAGTTTGTTTGCGTGATCGGTCCGAACGGGGGAGGTAAATCGACATTGTTGAAAGCGCTGGTCGGTCTTTTGCCGATCCGCTCCGGAAAAGTCCGTAAAGAGGCAAGGAATATCGGATACGTGCCTCAACAGCTGCGGATTGATCCGGCTGTGCCGTTGCGTGTGGACGAATTTTTGTCATTGAAGCTCTCAAAACGCAGAATCTGGTTCGGACCAGGTCGAACGCGGACGGCAGCCAAAAAAAAGTTGGAAGAGATCGGCGCCGCTCACTTGATTGATCGACAGCTTAGCGAATTGTCCGGCGGAGAATTCCAACGAATACTGATCGCATACGCACTCCTGGATGATCCTGATCTGCTTCTTCTGGACGAGCCGATGACAGGGCTGGATGCACGCGGTGGAATGTCATTCGATGGTCTGCTTCACCATCTCAACGATCACGTCGGAATGACAATTCTCATGGTATCGCACGATCTCCATTTAGTTGAACACCTCAGCGACCAGGTGCTGTGTATCAATCGCACGGTCCATTGTCACGGCAGCCCGGATCAAGTGCTGCAACCGGACAATCTCTCCAAGGCATACGGGCATCTGCCAGGCTTGGTTTCCGGCGACGGGAACGAGGCGTTTATTCCGATAGGGAAACTGAAATAGGTTGTTGTTTGCGCGAGACATGTGGGAGATCCTCCAAACGCCGGAGCTCGAGAGAGCGCTCCTGATCGCAATCATTGCCGGGCCGATTATGGGGCTTCTCGGAACGTTCATCACGTTGCGCGGAATGGCATTTTTCAGCGATGCAATTTCGCATGCGGCCTTGACCGGAGTCGGGCTCGGCATCGCGTTGCGCCTGGCCAACGATGTGTACGGGACAGGGATGCAGCTCGTCCTCATCGTGTTCTGCTGCCTGGTTGGCTTGATGATGGCCTGGCTCTTTGAACGAACCTCGTTGCGAGCGGACACAGTCATTGCTTTTTCGTACTCAGGAGCAGTCGCCCTCGGCGTGATCCTGATTAGCCAGCTCAAAGGGTATCAAAGCCTCGAAGGCGTCTTGTTTGGCGAAATACTTTTTGCGTCGAACGAAGACGTCTGGATGATCCTCGGACTGAGTGTCGTGGTCCTTGCTTTTCTGTTGCTGAACATGAAAGCCTTACTCCTTTGCGTCGTGCACGAAGATCTAGCCCGGATCGCAGGGATTAATATACGGCGGCTCAACTATCTGTTTGTGCTATTGATCGCCTTGGTGATTGGTTTCCTCCTGCAGCAACTTGGCGCCCTTCTGGTCAGCGGACTTATCGTGATTCCGGCCGCAGCTTCGAGGATGGTGGCCACCAGCTTCCGCCAGATGCTTCTCCTGAGCGCAGCGTTTGGCTTGCTCGCGGGCGCCCTCGGAATAGTCGCCTCCGCGCAATTCAATCTGCCAACTGGGCCTACGATCGTTCTCTCAAACGTCGCATTCCTGATCATTGCAATGGTCCTTGGCGCGGCCGTCGGCCGTGGGAAGCTGGTCCGGCCGGGCACGAGTCAGTTGGATCGGGTCTGAGCACGCCGAAATGAGCTGGTTTACCTTCACGTGGCAAAATTTTTGGTATTCGTTTTTGGCGCTTGCATTTGAAGGGTTGCCGTTTGTTCTCCTTGGTTCTCTGATCTCAGGGGCGATCGCCGCTTTCGTCCCGTCCAAAATCATTACCGGGCTGCTGCCAAAAAATGGGGTTTTAGCCACCTTGGCCAGCGGCCTGCTTGGTTTATGCTTTCCGGTGTGTGAATGCGGGATCGTCCCGATTGTCCGCCGTTTGATTAACAAGGGGCTGCCGGTTTCGTGCGGTGTCACCTTCATGCTGGCATCTCCGATCGTGAACCCGATCGTCGCTTTCAGCACCTTTGCGGCTTTCAGGGGCCAGGCTCCGGGACTTAACATGGCCGTCAGACTTGTCCTTGGCTATGTCGTCGCGGTTTCCGCTGGGTTGGTCGTTCGCCAGCTTGATCCGGCGTCGATCTTGCGCATTGGAGCTGTAAAGATTCCAGCTCGCAAGCGGTTGGCATTTAGTGTCACCCCATTGCCCGATGCGGAGACCATCGGGTTTGAGGCTTCATTTCAAGGCAAGCTGATCGCTGCTGTTCGAATGGCCTGCGATGATTTTATCGATACCGCTATTTATTTCATGATCGGCGCCGCCGTGGCCGCCACATTCAATACGGCGGTGGACCAACAGATTATTTTGCCGCTGTCGCTTCAGCCGATGCTCTCCACTTTCTCCATGATGGCCATTGCGTCGATCCTGACGCTCTGCAGCACTTCAGACGCTTTTATCGCCGCGACGTTCGTCAGCTTTCCAATTTTTGCACGGATGGCGTTCATGGTGTTCGGGCCGATGTTTGACCTGAAACTTTTTTTTCTCTATAGCGTCTTGTTCAAGAAGCGGTTTGTCATCTGCCTGGGAATTGGACTTTTCGTACTCATCGGAATACTCTGCAGCCGCGTTCTAATTTATCTGTATGCGGGCCAAGGTTTGTAATCTCCTGAATGGAATCACCCTGATTGGATTGGGCGCAGTTCTCCTCGACTTTTTCTTCACCGGTCGTTTGGACCGGTATCTCCATCCGCAATTTCGGCCGTGGACGCTGGTTGGAGGCATTCTCTTTTGCGTGGCCGGAATCATCTATGCCGCCGCGAAAACGACGGCGGAATGTTGCATCGAGGGCGAATGCGTCCATCAAAATGCCAACAGTCTGATGCGCAGCATGATCGCCTTTTCTGTTTTGTTCGTTCCCCTGGCGGCGGGAGTTGCGCTCTCAAAGGACAGTTATGATCAGCATGCTGTGCTCAATCGTGGATTTGTGGAGGACATCACCAAGTTACCGGGTCGGACAGCCGTGCAGCCTCCCAAAATTGCGAATGATCCGGTGATACCTCCGCAAGCTCTCGGCGCGGATGAAGACGAGCGTGCCTCTGAACCTTTGCCGCAGAATACGCCTGCCCCGCAACCGAATCAGGACCTGGTTCCGGGCGGAGGAACAGATCAGGCGAATCCGGCTGTTCCTTCGCCCGACGAAGGAAGCGCCCAATACCTGCCGAAAGCCGCCGACGGGAACGTGGCGCTTGAAGTGACTGACTTACTTTACGCTGAGTCAGAGGATAGCCTTCGAAAAATGTTTTCCGACAAGACGATCGAAGTGGTTGGCCAATATCTTCCGGGCTCGGACCCTAAACAATTTAAGCTCGTGCGGATGTTTATTGTTTGCTGTGCCGCGGATGCCCGACCGCTTGCGGTGCCTGTCGAACTTTCTGCCCCAACGAACGTCTCTGAGATGGGGTGGGTGAAGGTAGTCGGGAAAGCCGCTTACACCAAAAATGGAGATCGTGTGCACGTTGTTTTCAAGGCCGACAGCGTCGAGCCAACGGATCCTCCGGCTGAGGCCATGCTGTACTAGCGTTCAGCGTTCACCGTTCCACGTTCGGCGTTCACGCTTCACGGTTCACCGTTCGGCGAAACGGTCGCTTCTCAAGGTGGGACGTGACTTTCACAACCGCTCCCACTTTTACTGCACCGCAATCTGCCACCGCTCCAAAGCGGCTTGAAGGTCAGTCGTCCGAACCGGCTTGCTGAGGTAGTCATTCATCCCTGCCGCGAGACACTTTTCGCGTTCTCCCTGCAAGGCGTGGGCCGTCAGCGCGATGATGTGGACCGGCGAATTCCACGGGCACAATGAGTCCGTCCGGTTTTCCCATCGGCGAATGGCTTGGGCCGCCTCATAGCCGTCCATCTCCGGCATCTGGCAGTCCATCAGAATAAGGTCGTACGAAATGCTTTCAAGGGCCTCCAGCACCTCACGCCCATTGGCCACAGCATCGGCCCGGTAACGCAATCGACGCAGTTGAGCCAGAGTCACTTTTTGGTTGATAATGTTGTCTTCCGCCAGGAGGATGCGCGCATTCTTGAACTCGCGTTCTATCCTGGCCTCATTTGGAAAAGAAGCCGTGGTGGTATCTGGGACGCCCTCGTCGCCTTCGGTCGCCGCTCCGCTCCTCGCCTGGCTGTTGAGGCAATCAAACAGACGGGATTGTTTAACCGGTTTAACCAGGTAAGCCTCGATCCCCAGTTCCTTCAATTCGGACGAACTGAGGACGTGCCCCATGGAGGTGAGCATGATCAACCGCGTGCCGGTAAGGACCGGCTCGGCTTTGATCGCTGCTGCCAAGGTAAAGCCATCCATTTTGGGCATCTGCACATCCAGGAGCGCTACATCGAACGGTTGGCCTTCATCGACGGCGGCTCGCAATCGCCCAAGAGCTTCCTCGCCGCTCGCGGCGGTTTCCACTCGCATCTTCCACGCCGCAACCTGGTTGCGTAAGATCTGACGGTTGCTGTGGTTATCGTCGACCACCAGCACCCGCATGTTAAACCGGTCACTGGCTGAGACGTACCGGGTTTCGGCCTCATCGCTTCGCTTTTCCAGTTTGGCGGTGAACCAAAAGGTGGAACCCTTGCCTGGTTCGCTTTCGACCCCGATTTCGCCCTCCATGAGGGCCACCAATTGCTTGGAGATGGCAAGCCCCAAGCCGGTGCCGCCGTATTTGCGGGCCGTGGAACCATCGGCTTGGCTAAAAGCTTGAAAGAGGCGCGCTTGGACCTCGAGCGGAATGCCGATGCCGGTGTCTTGCACCGCGAATCGAACCTCTGTAAGCGTCTCGGTTTCACATCCCTTGGAAACCCGAACGACCACCTCACCTGTCTCCGTAAATTTCAGGGCGTTGCCGACCAAATTGGTCAGGATCTGGCGCAACCGCCCCGGATCCCCGCGAACCCGGGATGGGACGTCGGGGGCGATCGCGGCGGCTAGCTCAAGGCCTTTAGCGAGAGCGCGTTCGGCCAGCATCTCCAAGGTGCTTTCGACCGCTTCGATCAACTCAAAATCGAGGATTTCAAAGATAAGTTTACCTGCTTCAATTTTAGAAAAATCCAGGATGTCATTAATGATCGTAAGAAGCGTTTCACCACTGGCACGGATCGTTTCGGCATATTCGCGCTCTTCTGGCTTAAGGTCGCAATCGAGTAATAAGCCGGTCATTCCAATCACGCCGTTCATCGGCGTGCGGATCTCGTGACTCATGTTGGCCAGGAATTCGCTCTTAGCCCGGGCCGCCGCTTCGGCATTCTCCTCCGCCCGTTTGCGCTCCGTGTTTTCCATCTGCAAGGCTTCATTGGTTTTTGCGAGTTCGGCGCTGCGCTCGCCGATCCGCGCTGCCATCTGGTTAAACTCGTGCGCCAACAACCCGACTTCGTCGTCGGAGGATTCCAGCAACGGCTCCTCGAGGTTTCCTTCGCAGAAACGCCTCACGCCCTCATGCAACGTCCGCAGCGGCTGGGTGATCGTCTTCGCCAATAAAAAAGCGAGACCCATGGCAACGAGCAGCGCAATACAGGCGATCAGAACCAGCGACCAACCGAACGTGGAGGCAGGCGCGAGCGCTTCGGTTTGGTCGATTTCAACGATCAGACCAAGCTGTTGTGTGGCGTTCCAGCGGTAAACGGCAATCGACGGAACCCCGCGATAATCTGGCGCCAGGATAACACCGCTGTTACGCTCGACACAGAGGCGGACTGCTTCGGTGTCGATCTTGCGACGCAGCACCGCGGGTTCGCGGATGAAACGCGGTTGAGTGACGAGAAATTGCTCCGCGTTGACCAAAAACGAATCTTCCGTCCGATGCAGACCCGTCCGGCGTAGTGCGATAGTGTTCATTACCGCGAGATCCAACTGTGCGCCCAACACCGCCACCAGCCGCCCGTCGGCAGCGCGCAACGGAAGGGCGGCGGTCATTGCCGGGACGTTGAGCTCGACCGACTGAGATGGTGCCTGCAAGCAGATATCGGTCTTGCCGTTGTCAAAGTAGGGTCGGCCGAGCTTCGATTTTCCTTCTTCGGCCGGACTGGTCGAGGCCACCACCTTTCCGCCTTCCGGCTCCATGACAAACAACTCGATGTAACTGCTGCGAGAGGCGGTCACGTGCGGCTCGAGTTCTGCCAGAAGGACTGCGTGAGCGGAGCGCGTCTGTTCGGATCCGGCAGCAGAGCCGATGAGGTTGGCCGCCTTATTCACGACATCGGTTTGGTTGGCGATCTGCCGGAGATCGGCCAAACGCTCTTCTATCCAGGTGTTCAGCGCCGCCTCCTTTTCGACCGCTATCGTGAGCATTTCGGACACGGCATCCGCCTTGAGGCTTTCGCTCCCACTGCGATACGAGAGCACCCCGACGGTCGCCAGCAGCACGGCGGCCAGGAGCACGAAAAACAGGACGATCCGTGAGGTGAGGCGCAGCTTCATCGTCAGCCTTTGCGTAGGGTGTAAAGTCCCGCCGCTATCCAGATGAGTCCCGCCGCGGCGAACGTGACCGGTAGCCAGAGTTCCAGCGCACGCATTCGTTCGCACATCTTCGTCGCGAGTCGGAGCTGCGCTGTGATCGTTTCCCCCGTGTAGTGGGCGCTCCATCGAGCCATCGGTTCGGCGATGCGCTCCCCGGTCTTGGTCCCGACGAAATAGCTCGTTCCTTCGTCCTCATAATCGACAACCACCCCAGAAGTCGGCTCGATCCAGAACCGGCCCCTTCCATAACTGAGAGCGTGATATTTCTCCGGCACATCAGGGAGCGACTCAAAACCGGCAGTCTCGTCGATGCCGTCGGCCAGGGAGTTAAAAACGTAGACTTCGATTCCGCGGAGTTTTTCCACATGGTCGAACGTCACGACACGTGGACCGGCGTAATCTGAATCCCAGAGACTGTATTGTTTCTTCTCAAGATGCGGCGGAAACAGGTATTGGCCATACCGGTCCTCGTTGCCGTAGCCGGCCAGATTTTGCCTGTTATAGCGATCAACACCATAGAGATTGAGCGTTTCGAAAATCACCACGCCTGCCGGAGTTAACCAGTGGGCATCGCCTTGGATGATCGAGCATCCGTCGCGGCTGGTCAGTGTTTGATCACGGCGGCGCACTACGCTCTCAGATTCCTCCGCGGCAGACAAAACCGTTTGACGGGACCACAATTTGCCCGCATAACTCGTCTCCGCAACGTAATCGGTCGGCAGCAGTTCGAAAGCCGGGGCCACCCACCACCGCAGCAGCGCGGCCAGCAGCCAAAGTACAGCCGCTCCAAGCCAAAACCAGTGCGGTGGGTAGCGGGAGATGTTCACGAGATAATAATCGAAATAGTTTTCGTTTTTGAGTGCGGCCCGGCGCAGTTGGTCTGGCAAAAAAGAGGCACGCTACAATCCCAGTTCATCTAGTAGACTGGATATTGAGCCTCTTTTTATGGTAATTATACCATAATCAGCTCGGGAGATGTATCACGGAGAAACTTTGACCGTTGACAGGACAATCCCGCCACGTGCACTTGTATCTGTTTAGCGTCACACGGCCCGAAGAAGTTTTTGCGTTTCCACTCCGTGGCCCGAAGTGGCCAAGAAAGCAGAAGCGCCGCCTGAGCCGGGGCTTCCTGGTTGGCCTCGCCTAACAACATCAGCCCCATAACTTCTCGCACGGCAATTGATCATTTAACGGCTCCGAACAAGGTGTTGAATTTGCGCGTCACGCATTTTCTTTCTGAACCACGCGATCCATGAATCCCTGGGGTCTATCTGGTGGTCGGCCACCTACTGGAAAGTTGGACCGTACATTCTGATGCCCAATCATCTTCATCTCTTTGCGTGGCCTGGGATTTTAAACGCAGATTTGGGTCGCTAAACACGCTGTAAACGTGATCCGATGAGGGAAGGGTATGATCCTCCACGGGACCCGGCCGCTACATCGCCATCCCGCCATCGACCGTCAGCACCTGTCCCGTGATGTAGCTGGCCTCCGGACTCGAAATGAACGCGACTGCAGCGGCGATATCCTCGCATTCCCCGAACTTGGCTAACGGAATGAGAGAAAGGACGTGGGTCTTCATAGCGTCCAGCAATTGATCCGTCATATCGGTGGTGATAAAACCCGGGGCTACGGCATTTACGGTAACGTTCCTGCCAGCCAATTCCCGTGCCAAAGCCTTCGTTAAGCCGATCAAACCCGCTTTGCTGGCAGAATAGTTCGCTTGGCCCGCTTGACCGATCAGACCGCTCACTGAACTGATGTTCACGATTCGCCCGTAGTGCTGTTTCATCATCGGCCGCTCCAGGCCTTGGATAAAATGGAAGGCCCCTTTCAGATTCGTGTCCAGGACAGCGTCCCAATCTTCCTCCGACATGCGCATACTAAGTCGGTCCCGAGTGATTCCGGCATTGTTGACAAGCACGTGAATTTTCCCGAACTCCTTGACGATCCTTGAACAGAGATCCGAAACGGCGTCGCCGTCTGCGACGTCGACTGCATAAGCGCGCGCGCTCTCCGGCCTCAACGCATTTATCTCGCTGGCGGTCGATTGAGAATTCGCATCCGTACGGCTCACCACCGCGACGGTTGCGCCTTCGCGCGCGAGGCGCAGCGCGATCGCTTTGCCAATGCCTCTTCCGGCGCCGGTGATCACAGCCACCTGGTCCACAAATCGATTCATCAGCATCGAATGAAAGAGAGCCGCCCAAGTCGGTCAAGCGGATTCAAAGAAGTCGTCAGTGCCAGTAAGAGTGGACATGCGACGACTGGCGGCGAGTTCGACGCATTCGGTAGAACAACGCACCAATCACTGGGTGCGCTCTCCGAACTGACAACTGACACCGATAGGTTCCTCAGACCGCCTGTTCTTCGCCCAACTTCAGCTCGTTTAGCTTGTTGCGTAGTGTTCGGATGCTGATTCCGAGCATCTGGGCGGTATGCGTTCGATTTCCGTTGGCTTTGCGCAGGGCGTGCAAAATGTATTCTCGTTCGAGCTCTTCCAGCGGCACGATGTTTTCCGGGAAGACAATCCCGGAGTTCTGTAGATCGGCCGATTCAGCTGGTTCCTCCTTCCACGAGTGACCCAATAACCCCACTGGGAACATCGGCTCGAGAAACTGTGGAGTGATCTCCTGGCCCGGTTCGCTCAGGATCACCGCCCGCTCCATCACGTTCTGGAGTTCGCGGACGTTTCCTGGCCATTCGTAAGTCTGGAGAACCTTGAGCGAACCGGGGGTCAAGACCGGTGGATTTGCGCCGCTGCGTCCAGCTATTCGAGCCAAGAATCCTTCGGCTAGCTCCCGGAGGTCATCCTTTCGGTTCCGGAGCGGCGGCACGACGATCGGGAAAACATTGAGTCGATAGTAGAGATCTTGACGGAATTCCTGGTTCTCCACGGATTTTTGGAGGTCCCGGTTCGTCGTTGCAAGTACGCGCACATTGACCTTGATCGTTCGATTCCCACCAACCCGCTCAAACTCGCGCTCTTGCAAGACACGAAGAAGCTTTGCCTGTAACTTGAGCGAGATTTCGCTGATCTCGTCCAACAAGATTGTCCCGTTATTCGCAAGTTCGAATCGTCCCTCGCGTTTTTCGGTTGCTCCGGTGAATGCGCCGCGTTCATGTCCGAAGAATTCGCTCTCGATCAACGTTTCCGAAATTGCGGCGCAGTTCACTTTGATAAAGGGCGATTGAGCGCGCGCGCTCGACCGGAAAATTTCCGTCGCCACCAATTCTTTACCGGTTCCATTTTCGCCGCAGATCAGAACGGTGGCCTCGGTCGGCGCAACCTTCTGGATCATTTGACGAAGTTGCTGGATCGGCCGACTTTCGCCGACCAGCGGTGCAGCATCTAGCGATTCCTGGGCAAGAATCTGGCTGATCCGAATCGCTTGGTTGAAATTATCTGCTTTGCGTAAAATGACGTCGATCTGGCTAGCAGAGAACGGTTTAATGATGTAATCAAATGCACCAGACCGGATGCAGTTGACCGCTGCTTCGATCGTTCCGTACCCGGTCATCACCACGATCAACGGTTTCTCCGGCCGGGGAGCCAGGCGGTTTAAGAGATCGGTCCCATCCCCGTCTGGCAACCGAACGTCGACGAACATCAGGTCGAATGAATCTTTCGCGATATACTTTTCAGCCTCTGCGATCGTCGAACAGAGCGCCACCGATAGGCGCTTGCCTCGAAGTTGCAGCTCCAAAGATCGGCGGATGATCGGTTCATCGTCAATGACGATTACCTTTTCGATAGCCATGCGATATTCACAACCTTAACAAATGATAGACACCGAGTCCACCCGCTCGGGTTTCGCAATTGATTTGTCAAACAATAAATTCTAACATCGTCGCCCGCAATGCTTTTTAGGCCGCGCCTCCTGCGCCTCGCCGCTTTGCGTTGCCCTCTTGTTTTCTCTTTCGCAGAACGTGTTGCTCTTTTCAGACTCTCTACTAAATTTTACAAAATTACGGTCGATACTTACAGAAGATTGGCGTTGGACCCGAAGAGTGAACCGGAGAATGGTGAGCGGAAAGACGCATCAGAGGTCTTGTCTCTCAAGTCGGGTTTGAGCCGGTCTGAGAGTCCAACGGATAAATCCATGGAAATTTCAGTAGAACGAAAAAGTGATCTGGTCTCAGATCCGAATTACCCCAGCTACGAAATCCTCCTTGATGTGGCTGGCAAACTGCTAGAATCCTTTGAGAAACTTTGACATGACCTGAGTCGATCAGCTCTGCGTGTCGTGGTATCCGTGGAATTTAGCGAGACAGCACGAGAGGATCGTTTGGGCCCGTTTTACCGGGTCTATATCGAGTTTATCCTCCAACGCGTCGTCCATGACCTCGGCAATTCTGTTTCGGGGATCAACTCTCTCAGCGACTATCACCTTCGCGCGGGCGTAAGCGATCCTGGTCTCGAAGAAAGTCTCACTTTGATTCGGGAAAGCGCGGAGAGCTCTCGGGAGCTCTTGATGGCTGTGGGCGATCTTTTGCAACCTGCGGGTGCCGAGGAAGAGATGGTTCACGTTCAAACGCTGATTGAGGAAGTGGCTAAATTTGTTTCTTTGCTTTTACCACGCTCAATCAAGTTGGAAACGAGCGGCCCGGAACAAAAGGATGGGGCGATTCGGGTGCTGCGCGGTGATTTCTTGCGAAAAATTCTGGCCTTGATTGCTATGGACATGAGCGAAGTCCGAATCCCTGCCGGGACAGTCGCGTTGGGCTGGGTCCGCGACGGAAAAAATGTTCGGATCCATTATCGTTCAGACCTGAGTTCTGGCTCTGCGCTGCGAGACCAAGCCCCAGCCCTTTTGGCAAATTTAAGCAGGTGCAATGAGATCAACGCGTGCGTTGACGCAGAAGCCTTTGTGTTGACAATGACCTTCCCACTCGTTGAGTTCCTGGAAGAATAGGACGAATTTTTGCGGACATGCCGTGAAACTCAGCCCCTCAGTTCTCGGATGGTCATCACCGTGATGGCTTCCGCGCCAGGCGTCGAGGAGGCGATTGCTCGCGGCGACGCTTTCCGGGTTTTGCGAAAGCCTTGGACGCGGGTTGATCGTTAGCGCTGACTCAGGCGACGGACCGGTACCGCTTGATGGAGCAGCTTGAAGCGGCCACCCAGGGAAACGCGCCGCCGACAGAGCGATCTTGCCACGCTTGGGCGCCAGCTTGAAAGCTATCGCCGACAGCTCCGTTCGGCAGCGGCCCAACCGCGGCCGGGCCCGTCGACGGTCGAGTCGGAAGAAATCTTTCGTTATATTCTCTGCCATGTGGATCAAGCGATCTCGGTCAGCGACGCCGGGTCCAAGCGGATTATGTACCTCAGCCCTGCTTCCGAATTTGAAACCACAGATTTCACAGATTTGCGCAGATCAGAAGAGGAAGTCAAAGGTGCCGCAACGCCGGGATTGAATAGATCTTCTGCAGCTGGGCGCTATCTTCGTCCACCTGCTTTGCGTCGAGGTAGATCTCGTGCGGATCTTCTTCGAATTCGATCTTGTGGTAACCTGCCATCGGGTTTTTCGCGGCGTTGGCGAAATCGTCGAGACTCCGGATTTCGCGGCCGTTCAATTTGGTGACCACCAGGTTGCTCAGTTGTTCGTATCCGACGGTATCTTCCGTTGGCAGAATTTGCGTGAGGAACACGATTTTTCGTTTTTCAGGGAAGAGATCGGACTGAAATCGGTCGTAATACACCAACCGTTGCGGCGCATCTTTCAACCAGTTCGCACCCCATTCCCGAAGATATTGCCTGGTCAATTCCTGGAACACCAAGCCGCCGAGAATGTAGTAGCGAGGGTGTTTCCCGATCGTGTAAGGCTCTATTGCGTAATCCTCGACCGGCCTCCGAAACAATTCGACGTTCAACTGTTGGCGTTCGCCGTTCCGGATAACGGTCATCGTGACCGACTGCCCGGAATACGCATCCGTCGTGGTTAAATGCGTAATCGAAAGCTTTCCATAGACCGGGTGAAGATAATTCCCGTCCGGATCGACCTGTTTATCATCGATAGCGACCAGAACGTCTCCTTCTTTGACACCCGCTTTCGCGGCCGGCCCGCTTTGCTCGACCTGATTGACGTACACCCCGCCATCGGCGTCCTGGAGCTTCAAATAATGGCGAAGCTGAGGATCGCGGGCGGGAGAGAACCCGAGTCCCGCGCGCGGAAAGCCTCTATAGGGGTCGTGCTGCGCTTCGACCAGGAAATGTTCGATGACTGGGCTCGAAATTGCATCGATCGTTTGCGATCGGCTATCGTAACGCATCAAAAACGCGGCCAGCTTATTCTCCTTAACGATCGGGAGCGTAAAACTGTTTTCCCGGAATTGCAGCGGGCAACTCATGCGGAACATGAGATAACCGGAATCTTCCAGCGCGTACTTTCCCACTTCGACGGTCGTCACCAACGCCTTCGTGGAAACCGGAGTTCCATTGGACTCCAATTGCAAGACCGACAAATCGTCGCCTGTTTTCACGTCGGTCGTTGTTTGCAACGGTTGCATGCCTTCGAGAAATTTCGGGTCCGCCGAGCGAAGCGTGGCAAGGTTGGCTTCGTAGTCGATCACCTGGATTGTCGCCGTTGTTTTCTCGCCACCATCCGCGCGCTCCAATTCGATGTAGTTGCTATTCGCGACGAGTTCCGCTGTCACGAGGATGGCGCCGCCATCGATCAACACTCCCAGACCGCGGCGGCTGAACGGGGCTTCTTTGCTCCAAGGACGAAAAAAGTCATAAGCCTGGTTCGTCGAATTCACACGGATCACCGATCCCTTCTGCTCCGCAGGGGCAGGTGCCTCTTTTGGCGTGGGTTCGGCAGCGACAACGCCGCTTTGGAGAACCCAAAAGGCAATCAAGATCGCCAGAAACGCTCTCATTTCTTTAGGCCGCTTTCGACATATTGCTCTTTCTGCACATTGTAGTTGCCGAGAATTCGGTCTCTGGCCTGCTCGACTGCGGAACGTTCCAAAACTGCGGGTCGAGTACTTCCCACAAAATGAATGACGTAAGAGTCGGACTTCTGTGAGAATGCGGTTGCCATATCTTCGAGCGTCCGAATCTTCTTGTCGTTGATATCGTCCACGATTTGAAAGCGCAAGTCAGCGAGGTAGGCGTTCACCGGATCCGGGAGAATGTTCGACAGCACGATCACTTCGGGATGGGTTTTGTAGATCTCGTCTGTGACGAAGAAATTGTAAAAATAACGCAGCCGCATGTCTTCCACTTGATAAGCGTCCATGAAATTCTTGGACAACGGCTGGAAGACCAACCCGCCAAAGAGAACAAATCTGGGCGGGGAATCGTACCGGTTGGCCTGGATAAGGTAGGGCCAATTCCCTGACAACTGAATTTCGACCGTCTGCTTTGCTTTCTCCCGCCAGATGTCAAATTTTACCTTGTCCCCTTTGAACTTTCGCTCGACGATTTCGGGCATCTCGACGCGTTCGCCGTCGAGTTGAACGAAGCCGTCACTGGCGATCGGGAGATTGTCGATGGTGAGCAGAACATCGCCTTGCTGCAAAACTCCGAAGCTGCACCCGGCAGAGGAGACAGAGCTTACCATGACGCCCTGCTCATCGTCAGCGAGTCCCAGGGCATGCCGTTCAGCAGGATTAACCAGTTTGAAATAGGTCAGCGACAAGTCCACGTAGCCATCGTAACGCCCGTTCGAGATATCTTTGAGGAACCGCCGAATGACCGGCGTAGGGATCATGTAGCCGACATTTTGGGCTACATCGCCGCTGTACCCTTGGAACGCGACTCCGACGACTTTGCCATCCTGCATGACCGGGCCACCCGAGTTCCCAGGATTGATTGCGGCATCGATCTGGACCGCCAGATGAGAATCGATCCCTGAGTGAGTGTACGTTTGAAAGTCGATTCGCGAGATGATCCCCCGCGTCACGGACAACCGGTCTCCTCCAATCGGATAACCGTACACGCTGACCGGCGACTCGATCGCGGGGATTCCTCCAGGGCTGAGTGGGCGCGTGTTTTGAAAGAAGCCTTTATCCAGAACGCGCAGCACGGCCAGATCGCAGTCGTGACCAATGAATTGGACCGTCGCCGGGTAATGTTGCGGGTCGTCTTCCTTTTCGACGACAATGAAACGCGCATTGCTGACCACGTGCGCATTGGTCATGATCCGATCACCATCAATCACAAATCCTGCACCGACGCCGACGGACATTGTGCCCGGGTTCCACGGCACTTTGTAATCAGGTTCCTGGGAGGTCGCAGTGATGCGCACGAGGCTTTTGCGGATTTCGACTCCTTTGGGAGCTTGCGCGACTGCGCTCGCGACTATAAAAAGTGTGACAAAAACTACCCTGCGGATCATCGGTGTGAGCGGGGAAAGTGGCTCATAAGCACGCTCTCGTCAACGGAGGTCACCAGCCTGTTCAAACGTTGAACCTGAATTCCATGACGTCGCCGTCTTTCACCAGGTACTCTTTTCCTTCGATCCGCAGTTTCCCGGCCTCCCGGCTTTTTGCGAATGAACCAAGCTGAACGAGGCCGTCAAAGTGAATTGTTTCCGCCGCAATAAAGCCGCGCTCAAAATCGGAGTGAATCACGCCTGCCGCGGCCGGAGCTTTGTCGCCCGCGTGGATCGTCCATGCACGCGTCTCCTTTTCTCCGGTCGTGAAATAGGTGCGAAGCCCAAGGAGATGGAAAACTGCGCGAATCAAAATGCCGACGCCGCTCTCGGTCACACCGAGACCAGAAAGGTATTCCCCAGCTTCTTCCGGCGAAAGGTCGACCAGTTCGCTTTCGATTTGCGCGCTGATCACGACCGCCTCAGTTGCCAGATGAGTGCGCACGTAGCTGGAGACAGCCCCCACGTGTTTGGCTGCCGATGTACCTGTCTCGCCGGCCGAAAGTGCGCTCAAATCGGATTCCGAAACGTTGCACGCAAAAATTGTTGGTTTTGCGGTAAGCAGAAAAAAAGAGCGCATGATGAGCTTCTCCTCCGGGTTGACCTCCAGGGTGATCGCCGGTTTTCCGCTATTTAAATGAGGAATCAGAATTTCGAGCAGAGCCGCCTCGGCTTTCGCTTGTTTATCTCCGGTACGAACCTGTTTTTGCAGGCGGTCAAATCGCTTCTGAGCCGCCACGAGGTCGGCAAGGATTAACTCTGTATTGATTATTTCGATGTCCCGGACTGGGTCGACCGACCCGGTCACATGATGGATGTCGCTATCCTCGAAACAGCGAACAACCTGGACAATTGCATCCACCTCGCGAATATGGCTAAGAAACTGATTGCCAAGGCCTTCTCCCTGGCTTGCACCCGCGACAAGTCCGGCGATATCAACGAACTCGATCGCTGCCGGCACCGTGCGTACCGATTTGGACATCTTTGCGAGAGTCTCAAGCCGCTGGTCCGGTACCGCAACGACTCCCTGGTTCGGATCGATCGTGCAAAAAGGGTAATTCGCGGCTTGAGCTTTACGAGTGCGAGTCACAGCGTTGAAAAGCGTTGACTTTCCGACGTTCGGCAATCCCACAATTCCTGCGCTCAACATAAGCCGCGGAAGTTACTACAGGGCTCGCCGTAAGCACGCGAAATCTTGACTTTCCCTTGCCGGCTCTTAGGATCTCGCAGAGGATCCTCCTTACTGATATGGCCGACCTTTTTCCACCGCCTTTGACCGGTAGCGATACCGGATTGCCTTCGAATGTCGCCGCCGGCCTTTGCGCTATTTTTCATCTCGTTGGGGGAATCATCTTCTATTTCATCGAAACGAAAGATCTCTTCGTTCGCCACTGGGCTATCCAGTCCATTTATTTTGGTGCCGCCTGGATCGGGGCGTTCCTCGCCATCTCGATTTTGTCCGGAATCCTCGTTCACCTTCCGGGTATCGGCCTCATTTTTGCATTTCTGTTCGGTTTGTTATGGTTCATTGTCTGGCTCGGTGGGATGATCCTCTGGGTCATCGGGATCATCAAAGCCTTCCAAGGTCAGAGATGGGAATACCCGATCATTTCCAATCTAGGGAAACGGTATTTTCCGAACCTTTCCTGACCCGACGGACGCATCGTTTCAATGCAGGGTTCCAGGCTGCGTTAACCCCGACGCCCGGATTTGACCGCCCTGACAAGCGGCTCGACAAACTCCTGGATCCGGCGGCCTAGTTGTTCGTCATGGCCGAATTCACCGATCCGCCGAACGATCGCGCTGCCAACGACCACTGCATCCGCCAACGCCGCCACCTGACCGGCTTGGGTCGCATTCGAGATACCGAAACCGACCGCGACCGGCAGATCCGTTTCGCGCCGGATCATGGCCACATGTTCACCAATTGTTTGTGATAATGCTTCTCGCTCGCCTGTGACTCCCTCACGAGAGACATAATAAATGAATCCGTCCGCTCTAGAGACTATTTGCCTGATCCGCGATTCAGAGGTCGTTGGCGCCACAAGGCGAATCCGATGAAGAAATTTCTTCGGATTGTCAGGCAGCAGCGTTTCATCGGGTGGCAAATCCAGCAGCAGCAAGCCGTCGGCGCCCGCCGCGGCCGCGTCGCGTTCGAACCGTTCGAACCCGTATTGAAACAGTGGATTCAGATAACTGTAGAGAATGATCGGAAAATCGAGGTTTTTTCTGATCTCGACAATTGCCTTCAACAATTTCGGGACTGTCGTGCCAGCCGCCAGTGCGCGCTGCGCGCCGAGTTGGTTGGCAACCCCGTCCGCCAGGGGATCAGAAAACGGAACTCCGATTTCCAAAAAGTCTACGCCGGCTTTGGATAGCCCGAGGGCGATATCCACCGTCTTTTCCGGTGTGGGATCGCCTCCGGTGATGTAAGCCATGAATCCGCTGGCGCCCTCTCCACGAAGTTGCGCAAACCTTTGATCGATCCGGTTGTCCATGAGGTTGTCAGTTGCCAGTTGCCTGTGGCCGGTGGTTAGTGTTGGCGCGACCGATGGTATCAATTGCGTTTTTCTACTATACATCCCCTCTAAGCAGCGTTGCGTCGAGCTTAAGACGCTTGTCAGTCCCGCTTTCTGTTCTCCGACACTGGCAACCGACGACTGACCATTGCCTACCGGCATTTGGCAACTGTTTGTGCAACCACCTTTCACAGCGGCCTTGATCGCCGGAGGCAGATCCACGCGCATGGGCCGGGACAAGGCTTATCTCATGGTCGAATGGGAAAGCGCCTCGATCCCTCTCTGGAAACGGCAATTGGCAGTCCTCCAATCGATCGCTCCCGAACAGCTCGTTATTTCCGGTCCGCGCAAACAAGGGTACCCGGCATCGGTCGCGGTGTTGCCGGACGATTGGCCCGGAGTGGGTCCGCTTGGGGGAATCGCGACCTGTTTAAGTCGGACCCGGAGCGCTCTGCTTCTTGTCCTGGCGATTGATTTGCCTCAAATCCAGCCCGAATTTTTGAAAAAGTTATTGACCCGGTCCGTAGCTGGTTGCGGCGTCGTACCCATGAATCGCAACCGTTTCGAACCGTTGATCGCTCTTTACCCGGGAGCTGCCCTTCCAGTCGCAATCGACCAACTCCGAGAGCGGGACTATGCCCTCCAGCGTTTCATCCACAAACTGTTGGAAAACCGTCTCATGATTGCCTACCAAGTCGATGTTACCGAAGAGTATCAAATGGAAAACTGGAATCGGCCCGGGGATGTCGGGTAACTCGAAATCGTCCTCGAGTTTTTTGGGGCCACCAAACGCAGCCCCGGGGCCTTCCTCCGTTCACGGTTTTTCTCCGAGCTAACCACTATCGTCGATCAACGCTCAAAGACCGAAACGAGGACGGCGATCGGGGTAGGCAAAAAGGAGGTCTGTGTGACGGCGAGAACGACAAACGAGGCGACTTACTCGGACTTGTCATCCCCGTCGTCGTCCTTCTCGATTTGCAGGTTGTCAACCCGGATCAACTTGCCATTCCCGGCAATCTGCAGTTCAAGCGCGGGAACGCCACCGACATCGACCTCCACTTTGAAGATGGTCGCATCACCCCATCCATAGCGCTCCGCACTTTTCACCACGCCGTCTCCTTTTTCCATATCGATCGTTTCTCGGACAGCCTGCGGCAGCGAATCCAGAGGCGCATCGTCGGCGAGCAAGAGAAGCGGCATCCCGAGAACAAAAAGAAAAACGATTGAACGCATTTGGAAAAATACCCGTAGCGAGAAAAAATCGAGTTCTTATTTAAGAATTGAATTCGCGGCGCCGCGAAACAGGAAACGGTGTGTCGGCGACCGCGGAGCCATTGATGACGATCCGCGCAACCCAGGGGAAGCCGTCCGTAGTCTCTCCGGTTTGACGCATGGACCTAACGTTCTGAGACTGGCAAGAACCCTTCGCCTGTCTCAAGAACGCGCCCCGCTCCAGAGTACAAGTTAAATCGATTTTCCCGCACGAATCCAATAAGCGTCGAACCATACTGCCGGGCGAGTTCAACGGAAAGACTCGACGGAGCGCCAACTGCCGCCATGAATGGGATCCCGCTCATAATCGATTTTTGGATCAGCTCGAATCCCGCTCGACCGCTCACGAAAAGCAATAGATCCGAAAAGCGAGTGCGGCCGGCCAGCAACTCTGCCCCAACCAGTTTATCCACGGCATTGTGCCGGCCGATATCCTCGCAAACCCGTAGAAGATTCCGCTCCGGATCGAAAATCGCCGCTGCATGAAGCCCCCCGGTACGCTCGAAGATGGATTGCTTTTCACGGACAATTCGCGGGGTTTGCACAAGAAAGTTAACCGAGTGCCTCGGCCGAGAGGGATCAAGGTGAATCTCCCGATTCATTTGCAAAGCCTGGAGCGAAGTTTTTCCGCACACGCCGCAGCTCGACGAAGTATAAAAATGACGTTCAAGACGCTTCAAATCGAGGCTGCCGGTCAGTGTGATCGTGACCGAGGAGTCCGTGCCGTGTGCTATTCCCTCAATGGCGCTCCGATCATGAATGATACCTTCCGTGTAGAGGAAGCCGACCGCCAGCTCCTGGTCCTGTCCCGGGGTGCGCATGGTGATTGAGATCGGTCTGCGCACCAGCGTCCTCCGCCTGCGAAATCGGAGGTTAATTTCGAGCGGTTCCTCCACGGTGAGGTGATCGACGTCGTTCACAGGCTGGTCCGGGAGAATATGCCGCCGGACGCCAAAATCTCGAGTGCTAGGGGATTCCATCAGATCTATATTGTTGCACTCCGTTTCCGGGACATTCGTGCATCCCGGAATTTATGCTTCCTCGCCGGTCATCGCAAACAGGAGTCAGAAGGCCTTCCACTTATCAGACGATGCACGAGCCTTGTGCGATTGGCTTTGCCTGGAAATTGACTCGGACTATGCTGGAACCGTGGTTTGCATTGATTTTGAGATACTTCATTTGTTCGTTTCCGCTGGGCACAACTACGTCGGCCACCACGAAAACCCGCCCGGCGACCATGCGACCGTCGATATGGGAGAGATTCAGTGCATCGCCGGACAAGGAATCGCGGGGGACAGGTACTTCGGCCACAAAAAAGAGTACAAAGGCCAAATCACTTACTTCGAGGAAGAAACGTATCAGGATCTTTGCTTGCAGCTTGGGGTTTGGGACCGCGGACCGGACGTTTTTCGTCGGAACGTGATCACCCGTGGCGTCCGTTTGAATGAATTGATCGGAGTTGAGTTTGAGCTCCAGGGCGTCCGCTTTTTTGGGACCCAGGAATGTCGCCCCTGCTATTGGATGAACGTGGCATTCGCATCCGGAACGGAAAAGGCCATGAGGGGCCGGGGTGGCTTGAGAGCCGAGATTCGCAGTAACGGGTTTTTGCGCCGATCGGCGTAGCTGCACCGCTCGAAAATCCTTATAGATTTGTGACCGATGCAGGCTGATGGCTTTCGGCGGGATTCGTTGATTCTTTTGGGAAATGCGTGCAGTGTCCCATTCGCATTCGTGCAGAACAAAACGGTAACCCTTACGATCAACGAGATCTATCGCTCCATCCAGGGAGAGAGCACCTGGGCGGGATTACCGTGCGTCTTTGTCCGCCTGACGTTTTGCGATCTCCGGTGCACCTATTGCGATACCGCCTATGCGTTTCACGCTGGCGCTAAAATAACGTTGCCAGAAATCATTCGCCAGGTCCTGGCCTTTGACTGCCCGCTAGTCGAAATCACCGGAGGCGAACCGCTCCTGCAGCGGAACGTGTTGCCGCTCATGAAGGAGCTGTGTGATAGCGGCAAGATCGTTCTCATCGAAACCAGCGGAGCGCACGATATCTCCGGGATTGACCCGCGGGTGCATCGGATCATGGATCTCAAGACGCCCGGGAGCGGCGAGTCGGAACGGAATCGATACGAAAATATCGCCCACCTGACCGCGCGTGATGAGGTGAAGTTCGTCATCGGTTCACGTGCGGATTATGTTTGGTCCAAACAAAAAATTGCCGAGTTCGATCTGATCGAACATTGCGGGACTGTTCTGTTTTCTCCAATCTTTGACCGGATCGATCCCCGCGAGATCGTCGAATGGTTGCTGGCGGATAATCTAAATGTCCGGTTCCAGCTGCAGATGCACAAGTTCATTTGGTCCCCGGAAACGAAGGGAGTATGAAGGCCAGGCTCACAAAAGACTTCTTTTTCGAGGCAGCGCAAACTTTGCCGAAGGCGCCGCAGGACCACAAATGCCGGAAAATGCATGGGCACAGCTTCAGGGTTGAAGTTTCGGTCGAGGGAGAGGTCAACGAGGCAACCGGATGGATCTACGATCATGCTGAAATCGGCGTGGCCATGAAACCGTTGGTGGCACAATTGGATCACCGCTACCTGAACGACATTCCCGGATTGGAGAATCCCACCATCGAATTGATGGCGGCGTGGTTCTGGAAGAAACTAAGCCCGCAGTGCCCCGGCCTCTGTGAGATCGTCATTCACGAGACGCCTAGGGCACGCTGCATTTACCGAGGAGGTTAGGGGAAGGAGGCAGGAGTCAGGAGTCAGGAGTTGCAGAATGCAGAGGACCGTGGCGGCAAAATTGGGATTTATGACTTGGATTGAGTGGTAATGGTTTGAGCCACGCGCCTATCGGCGACGCGGATTCATTCTGCAACTCCTGAACTCCTGCAACTCCTGCAACTCCCGCCTCCTGCCTTACGCCGCTCCACCGAAACTGGCGAAATCATCGACGTCGAGAAGATCAAACCAAGTCGCGACATCGTCTCGATCCGGGGCGATTTTCTGAAGCGTTTCGATGAAATACTGCCGGCTCTCATTGTCGGTCGGTCCTCGCCGAATATGAAATTCAGACCAGTAGATGATTTCCCACTCGTTCTGTTTCGTCTGTTCCCGGATCAACGCGATCACCTCGCTGTCGGATTTCCCCTGTTTCAATAGATCGAGAATAGCGTCTGCAGCTAACCCTGTGAACGACAGGAAATGCTGATCGAGGGGACAAGCGAAGTGGTATTCCCCTGATTTGCCGGCCAGTTCGGCCCGTCCTTTGTCGAGCATCCTCGGCAAAATGACGTAACCTCCCAGCTTCAATCGGGGACTCCTCGGCGGGCGTTGGGTGAGATCGGTAAGGTTCATAGAAGTCAATCTGAGGTTGGATCGAAAGAAGTCAAAGGCCGTTGTCCGTTCTCAGTCGTCGGTAGTCGGTGCCCTGCAATTCTCTTGCCTCGAGTTCGTCGTGGGTTTACAAAGGGCCGTCTTATGAACCGCAATCATATCACGGTTGCTGCGGGGATACTGTATTTGGCCGCTGTTGACTGTTGTCTTGCGGATTCGTTCACGTTTGACCTCAAAGCAACCGGCCGGCTGGAGTTCCCGGCATGGATTCCGGACCGGCCGTTGGCCTCCCCCAAATCGCAGGCGGAACTCTCTTTCCCTGTGGTGCTCGGCTCGGACGACGACGACCTTGCGCTCACCGTTGTCTTTCAAGAGGAAATCGGAGGATTCCTCAGCGTGTATTGGGAGAGCGCGCTTGGGAAACGTCAATTGCTTGCACCGAATTTATTTGAAAACATCGGTATACTGAACCAGCGGACACTGTTGATCAATCGCCCGACGATGGGTGGACCCGGGAAAGTCGTCTTGAAATCAAGCCAGGCCGTGCTCAATGTTCTGCGAGTCCGCCTTGATTGGGCGCGCCCCGGAGTTGTGCGCCTGGTCGACAACGTGCCAAACGGCGCGCTAGTCACTACCGGCGGAAAGATGTTCGCGCCCGAAGAAGTGGATGGCAGTCAAATCACGCCCATAGCGGACTCGTGGGAGGGCCGAATTCTGACGACCTCGGTGACCGATCAGCCGGAACGAATCGAAAAAGGCATCGAGTTTTCCGTGGCGGTACCGGCGAAGGTTGATCGGGTCCGGCTTGAAGTGCTGGTCAACGGGTTGCGACTTGATCAGACGCTGACTCTTTGGCTCAATGGCGCTGCGGTCGGAACATTGGCGCTGGAAGTTCCTGATCTGACGGACCCGGGTTACGAAAAAGGGGCAGATGGCGCCATCCACTTTACCGGGTGGCGAAAAGGTGTCTTCATTCTCAAGGGCGCCCAACTCCCGGTGGGCGAGAACCGCTTTCAGTTTCAAACCCCGCCGGGCGCGCAGATCGCAATCCGAGATTTCCTTTTGCAGCTCGAGTATGCCGCCAATTGACTTAACGGGCCCTTGATCTAGGTTTACCGATTAAGTTTTTTTGCGTTATGAAGAGGCCCCTTATATTTCGTTCGAGGGCAAGCGGTTATACGTTGATGGAGATCATGTTGGTCGTTGCCATCATTGCGGTGATCGCTGGCGGCGTGATCGTTAAGATGACCGGTGCTTTGGACGTTGCCAAAATTCAACGCACTGAGCAGGATATCAACAATCTCTATAGCGCTCTGAAGCTGTACGAAGCGCGTAACTATCAAATGCCAGATCAAAGCCAGGGGTTAGAGGCCCTGATCAGTTTTCCTTCCACTGGGACAAAACCGGCGAACTGGACCAAGCTGATGGATAGCATGCCAGTCGATCCCTGGAATACGCCTTATCAGTATCGTAACCCGGGTAAGCGAGATCCTTCGGGGGTAGATGTTTTTTCATTTGGACCTGACCGCAAAGAAGGACCTAATAACATCTATCGGCGGGTAAACTGATTCCCGCCATGAGACGCTCGAGCAAGCGGTCGCCCAAGACGCGGCGCCTGTTACCAGAAGCTCGGGATCACGTCCGAGGGTTCACTATTCTCGAAGTGTGTGTCGTTCTCTTTATTATTGCCGTGATGTTCTCGGTGGCGGTGCCCACGGCCTCCCATTTGCTGGATGAAGAAAAGCTGCAGCGACCCATCCGCGAATTGCAGACGTTTGCCAGGACGGCCCGACGTGACGCGATGATGGAAAATCGTCCCTACGTAATCCTATTGCTGAATGATTCTTATCTCCTCCGCCCGGTGGATATTAGCAAGGAATCCGGCCGGAAGCCGCTCACCTACAATCTTCCGGCTGGCGTGACATTCACAATCAAACGGTTGGGTGATCGCGATTTCCTCAAGCAAACCGAGGCAAGCTGGTTTTTTTCTCCCAACGGTCTTTGCGAGCCGATGCGATTCCTTTTTCAACGCGCCAGTGACTGGGTACGCTTCCGGGTCGATCCACTAACAGGAACAATTCAAGACGAGGAATCATTAATCCAGTAAGTGAGTCGCAATATTAAGAATCCCACCTGTCCTGAAGTCCCGGCAACCAGGAGCTAGCATTAAAACGATTGGAACCACTTCGACGAACATCATTTCAAAGCGTTCCCGCGGTTTTGTTCTTTGGGAAATCTTGCTGGCGCTGACGATCTTTTGTGTGGTCGCTGTAGCGCTCATCGGCGCCGTGCATCAGATTGTCGATGCAGCCATTCTTCTTCGCGATGAATCGCAGGTTCGGCTCGAGCTCCAAAATCTGCTGACGGAATCCTCCGCGATAAAAATGAAACCCGGCAAATCGGAAGTGACGGTGGGCGACGGACGAGTGCACTACGAAAAAGAGATCCGCGCGGTTCAGGCAAAGACGGCGGCTGGCGTGGTTCTGCCCAATCTGTACGAAATCATCGTGCAGGCGTCTTGGAAAGCGTCCGGCCAGGAGCGCTCGGGTCATGCGGAGGTCACCGTCTACCAACCATGATTTCACCGCGTTGCTCAGCGCCTGTTGGACGGTGTCCGATTTCCTGTTCGAAACACGACAGAGGCGGAGACGCATCGGAACGAGTTCGATGCCACTCACAAAATCCGGGCGACGAAACACCAAAGAAGCAGAGGTGGATGAGTGGGGGAGTTTATCGCTCCGGTTACTTGCTCCTCGAGGTGTTGTTGGCTCTTGCGGTTTTAAGCATCTCGGTAGTGATGATATTTAAAATCATTCAAACAACGTTGCAGGTGACCTCTGACATCAACTTCTTGCAGGCCCAACAGCGAAAAGTGGACGGAATCTTTGAGTTGCTCCGGCGTAATTTTGCTTCGATGCCGCGGACCTCCACGTTCCAGACCCGAAATGTCAACGGTTCACTCGAATTGATCTTCCGGTATGCGCCTTTCAACTTTTCCTGGGTCACCGCCGGGGCGAATTTCGGGACCGTTATTATTGCGACCCGGCCACAAGCGGACGGCAGATTGGCCCTGAGCGTATTGCAGGAAAGCGGGAATGCTTTGGATAGTTATGTCGATAGCGGGAACCAAAAGAAAGCGGACTGGTTCCCTCTGATGAATGATGCCGAGCGACTCACTTGGCGCTTCTTTGACGAATCGACTGGGAAGTGGTCGCCGGATTGGCCTGATATTGCGACGAAACCTAACCTGGTGGAACTCACCTTTAAACTTGCCGGACGCGACCACATCGACCGTTGTGTTTTTCGGTGGCCGATCGCTCAACCAGGGTCGTAGCGTCCTGTCCCCGAGATAACATGTATTTCGTTGCGATCAAAATGGGCAATCGCCGTCTTCGCGGATCTGCGCTCCTCTTGGTTTTATTTGCGATCATTCTTCTGACCGGATTGGTCACTGCAACCGTCGGGTTCGTCAGCAACGACGTGGACGAGTACGGTGCGTTGAGCAAAGCGTTTCGAGCGCGGCAACTCGCCGAGTCCGGTTTGGCTTTCGGAACCGACCCACAAGTTCAAAACCAGGATAAGGCGCTGCTCGAACAAGTGATGCCGGACGGCGGACGGTTCCGGGTTTTCATCTCAAGCGAATCGACCAAGCTGAATATTAATTTCATTTTGCAGAACGGCCGCGAAGATTTGTTAAGCGACCTGTTTATCCGGTGGGGGGTGAGTCCGAAAGCGGCCGATGCTGCCGCTCTAGCCTTGCAAAAGCATCTTGCCAAACCGGCAAGCAGTCCGCCCGCTTCTGGAAACGCCCAGGTCCTGGAGTTGGCAACGCAATTTAGCTCCGTTGCAGAAATGAGCGTTGTCCCAGAATTCGGCCCGGTCATGAAAAAACAACCGGACTGGATGAATTTCTTTACCATCTGGGGAGACGGCAAAATAGACGTCAATCTGGCTGATGCCGACACAATTTCTCTGGTCACTGGCGTGTCGGCGGCCACTGCCGATGTACTGGTCAAATATCGATGGGGTCCGGATGGCAAACCTTTCACTTCGGACGATCGCATCTACAACAGCATGGACGAGGTCCGCGCAGCGCTTGGAATGAGTCCTGAGGAATTTCAACTCGTCCAGGATTTACTCTCGCTAACCAGCGCCGTTGACCGGATCGAGAGCACAGGCATAATCGCTGGCTACGAGAAAGAAATCGTCGTAGTAACAAGCCGCAATACAATCCCGATCACTTATTTGTCATGGCAGGAAAAATAGACAAGTCGCACACTCAATTTTTGCGAGCTGTCGATGGCAAGGAGTGGGAGCTCTGGAGTTTCTCCGAGAACAGGCGTGCCAGTTTTGTCCGGCGACTTTCCACTCCATCCGACGTCCCGGGGGAGATGGTCGTTGCGCTGCCGGCCGAATATACGTTCACTTTCCCGGCTTGGTTAGCGACGAGCGATCGAGCGGTCATTCCTGAAATCTTGCACCTGCAATTGGAGAAACGCGGCTTGCTGACCAAAAACAGTCCAGAGTCGGTTCTGGATTATCGCGTTATCGAAACCCGCGAGAACCGCACCTTGGCGATCGCGACAATTTTGCAGCCGGAGTTTCCGAAGGAACTAGCTTTTGAACGGGTGAAGCGTTTCGAACCTTCCGCATACGCGTTTGCCCTGCCGCAAGATCGGCTGGTTATCTGGCGCGAACAGGGACGCTTGACTGTCGCCGCGACCCGCGGACGGGACCCGGTCGCGGTACAGGTTCTTGGTGACTCCGAGCTTTCGGACACCGCCGTGCTTGAATTGAAGTGCATCGCGTTTCAGTTGGAGGCTCAGCGCTTATGCGATCGGTTTCTCGGAATTACATTATGGGGGGAATTCACCGTGGAAGAGAGCGAGCGGCTTCAACGGCATCTGGGCCTGAAAGTGACACGCGATGCTGTGCCGCCGCCTGACCTGCCGCAGATCCGATCAAAACTTCTGCCTCCTGAAGTCTCTTTTCTCCATGAAAGAAGACGGCGGAGGCGACAGATTCGCTCTGGAATTGGACTGCTCGTCGCCATTTACGTCCTTTTAGTCTTGGGACTCATCGGCTCGATCTATTGGCAGCGCCATGTGGCGGATGATCTCCGCCGACATATTCAAGAACAGGCGCCGACCGTGGCCGCGATTCAAGAAACGGCTGCCCGCTGGCTCGAGGTCGAATTGGCCGTTAATCCGAAGCTATACCCGGTCGAAGTGCTATACCAGGTTGCGGGTCTGTTGCCGCACGACGGCCTGCGCCTCACCGCTGTCGAAGTCCAAAACGGGAAAGTCGCGATTCGTGGCGAGGCCAGCACTTCTCCTGCCGCGTTCAAGTTTGCTGAAGACATCAAGGCCAAGCCCAATCTGCAGATGTTTTCCTGGACAATGGCCAGCCCGATATTGAGGCCGGATGGTCGAGCTGAGTTCACAATCGAGGGAGACCCTAAAATTGCGAAAATTAACTAAAAGTGAGAAGCGACTATCGATCCTGCTGATCGTTGCCTTGTTTGCGATGGCAAACTTCTACGGCCTCAGCTATCTTATCGAGTTGAGGTCGGGATTCTCGCGCGATGTTTCCGACCTTCGCAGCCAGGAGCATTCGAATGACATCTGGCTCAGAGAAAAAGATGTCTGGCTCACCCGCAAACAATGGATCGACGCGACCCAGCCCCGCATCCGTCCTGACCAGGTCCCGCAATCAGCATTGCTCGAATCTGTGACAACAAGCGCGAAAGCCAATCAATTGGAAATCCAGGAACAGAGCTTTGGAGAAAATCTATCGACACCGAACTATCAATCCGTTACGGTGCGCCTCAAGCTCAGCGGCGCTTTACAGAATGTAATAAAGTGGCTTGTTCAGGTTCAGCAACCGGAGTTGTTCCAGGCGATCACCAGTTTTTCTTTGAAAAGCGCGAACGAGCCTCCTACTGTCTCCCTTGAGCTGGAGATTGCCCGTTGGTATGCTCCGAAATTGTAAATCAGGTTCTCGTCTGCGCTTTTTATTCCTCCTGACAATTCTGTCAGCGATCGGTCGCTGGGATGCAACGGCCTCAGACGATGTTCCGGTCGGCTACAAAGCAGCGCGCTATCAACAGCTCTGGGAGCGAAATCCCTTTACCATCGTTACACCTGTCGCGCAGAGCGCACAGCCAAAGGCATTCGATAAACTTGTCCTTGTCAGTTGGCTCAACGACGGCGGCAACGATGTTGTCTTCGTTCAGAATATAGAGACTAACGAAGTGCAGAAAATTACCAAGGATCCCAATTCGAATAACTTGCGCTTAGTCGCGATACATAGAGCTGCGAATCCAAAGGATGCAGACGTCGTGCTTTCAAACGGATCTGAAGAAGGAGCTGTGAAATTCCGTTTGGAAACGGTGACGGCCGGTCAGCCGCAAGTGACATCGGCCGCCGGGATTCCAAACCCTATGATGGGCGCCCCGGCAGCGCCCTCACCCGGACTGTCGCGCCAGGCCCAAGCAGCACTGACCTCGCAACAGGCAGCGCGATTTGGCCCGCAGCAAGGAACCCAGCAAACCCAGCAAACCCAGCCAGAGGCAGCCGGACTGCCGCCGCGCGCCTCTGAAGTGCGCCGCAAACGGATTACGCCGCCCCCGGTCACTGAGCAACCGGTCGGCGCCCCGACGCCTGCTCAGAATATTCCCGGTCAACCCCAGACACAATGATCTAATCTCATGCGTTTCCGCCTTATTTCGCTTTTGTTGTTCAGCGTATTGATACATCTCCCAGTGGTGAAAGCGCAGCAGACTGTGGAAGCATCGCCGGCCCGGCCCTCAGGCGAAGACGATACTCCGAGTTCGTTCCAGGCGATCAATGCCAGTATCGACACCGTATTGATGCAATACGAACAACTCACCGGCAAAGTGCTTATTAAGGATAGCAATCTCTCCGCAAACGCGTTGCCGATCACAATCTCCGTCCCGCAACCGGTGCCAAAAAGTGAGCTCGTCCGGCTGATCGAAGCATCATTGCTCCTGAATAGTATCGTACTGGTGCCCGCCCAGGAACCGAACACCGTTAAAGTGATTAATATTAATACCGGCAAGAATCCGCGCAGCGAAGGGGTACGCCTGTTTACCGGCGCCGACTCGATCCCTGAAGGGGAGCAGGTCATCAGTTATTACATGCCGTTCAAATACATCTCTGCCAGCGAAGCGCTGACCGTCTTTCAAACCCACATCCTTCCGCGAGCGTATACTTCGTTTGTTCCGATCAATAGTGCGCAAGCCCTCCTCATTACAGAAAGCACCACTGTTATCCGCCAATTGGTTGCACTTCAGCGATTGATCGATCTCCCGCCCGCGAAAACAGTTTCCGAGTTTATCCCGCTCGTGCGGGCTGACGCTGAGCGTGTGGCCGACACAATCAACAAGTTAATGGAATACCAGAGAAAAGAACGAACAGCAGGGGAACAAGGTCCCGCAGCGCCTGGCCAAGCGGTCGCCACTGCTCCACCAGCTGCGGCAGCGACCGCTGCAAGTTCGGACGCCAGCTTACTGAGCGGTCAGGCTCAGGTGATCGCCGACACCCGAACCAACCGCATCCTGGTAGTCGCGCGTCCGGACACGATGCCTTATTTCAGAACGCTGATTCAACAATTCGATGCATCTGTCAGTGCCGCCGAACCGCTCGAGTACCATCTTCGCTACATTTCCGCCGGGGAAGTTCTTCCGGTGCTTCAGGATTTGCTGGCCGAAGACCAGACGCAGCAAAACGGTCAGGGAGCGGCGACGCAACAGAATCAGCAGGCACAACCACAGAATCGAACCGTTAATCTGAATGGCAATAGTTCTTCGAGCAGTTCGGGGGGCTACAGTTCTGGCAGTGGTAGTGCGGGTTCGGCCGGAGGCGGAGAAGACTTGCTTCAGGAACCGAACGAACAGTTAGGGCCGCAGGCGGTGATCGTCGGTCGATCCAGAATTATATCGGACCCCAAAGATAATAAAATTCTTGTCATAGGCCCGCCGGAGAGCGTTCGCAAGGTGCGGACGATTCTCGATAAACTCGACCGCCGCCCACAACAAGTTTACCTCTCGACCGTGATTGGACAGCTCCAGTTGACCAACGATTTCGAGTTCGGCGTCGACTGGGTGCAGACATTCAAGAAAATTTCCGGGTCAAGCGGAGTCGCTACCGGCAACTTGAACAGCGGTATCAGCACCAGCGGTTTCATCAACGGGAGTGCCAGCCAGGTCGTCGCGAATCCGCGCTCGATTCTTTCGACCAACGGCACTTCCGGCGTGGCATTCCCGGCCTTGTCTGGTTTAACGATTTACGGGGCAATCGGGGATGCAGTCTCGGTCTTTGTCAAAGCGCTTGACAGCCGCAGCGATTTCAAAGTCCTTGCCCGACCGGCTATCTATACTGCTAATAACAAACGCGCTGTTATTTCAAGTGGCCAGCGTGTCCCGGTGCCTGAAAGCACCCTGAGTAATTTGACGACCGGAACAACCGGCGGAATTATCAACAACGCCAGTAGCACGGCGGTTGCTGCGACAATCAATTACCAGGATGTCGAGCTTCACCTTGAGGTGATCCCTTTAATCAATGCAAATAACGAAGTGACCCTCAAAATTGCACAGATTAATGATACCCTCGGCGCTGAAAACAATATATCAGGGACCGAGGCGCCGACTATTAATAGCCAGCGTTTGACGACGACAGTAACGGTTCCCAGCGGTGCAACTGTGGTTCTCGGCGGACTGATCCAGGATAAGATTACGAAAGATGTCAGCGGCATCCCGTACCTGATGGATGTCCCCTATTTGGGAAATTTCTTCAAATATCGCAGTAACAATCATGAACGAGACGAGTTGCTGGTCTTTATCCAACCAACCGTCGTTAATGATGATATGCAGACGTTGCGTGCCAGTCTGAAGGAAGAACGCCGCGCTAAGATTGCACCCGATACCTACGAATTGGCTCATCCTCCCGACGCCGCAGGACCATCTACTTCGGCTCCGGTGAAGAAGAAAAAGGGTTTATCGAAGGAGTATTAGTGCGATTCTGTGCGTGCTATTCAGAAGAAGCCGCCGCTTCGATCCGCAGATCGCTGGTGTACATCCCGGGCGTTGGCGATTCGCACGGCTTTCCCCGTTGAAATTCAACCGCCGGTTCTTCGACAAACTTCGTGGCGCCCGGGTGAAGCCTGAACAGTTTATGGATGCGATCGGATTCACGTTCGACCAACACGATCGAGAGCGGCAATTGAACTCCGATGTGCGGATGAAGGGACGGATATAACGCAGACTTCCGATAACGCAATCCCGCGATCGATTCCTTGGAGGAAATCGGTCGAAATGGCAACTCGCGGCCGTTGACGAAGAGGACGTACTGCTGGTAAACGCCGATGGGCTCGGCCAGCTCAAGACGTTCCATGGACGAATCGACAAACCTGCTTGTGTTGCCTCCAATGGTCGGAGTTTCAGCGAGTAACGGCCAGCCCTCTAACGCTTTGCGGATCGTCAATCCTTCTTGATTCAGCAACGCCGGGAAGCGCCACTCCCAGATCTCTCGAAATATCGCCGGATCAAATCCGAACCCGAATTGGGCAAGCTCGCTGAGCACGTCCGTTAGATCCGCCCAGAGCGGCGTCGGCAGGAAATATTTGTCGTGCAAATCGAAATTGAAATCTTTCAGCGGCTCACGGAAAGGCTGCTTCAAAAGGTAGGCGAGCAGGGCGCGCCACAGGAGCGCAACCGACCCGGTCCAATCCGCTTTCGGAAGACTTTCGATGGCGCGAAACTCAATGAGACCGTAGTACCCAGTGGGGGGACTCCAGAATTTGTCAAAGCTTGTTTCGCTTCGATGGGTGTTTCCGGAAACGTCCGTGTGAAGATGCCGGACTAACTCATTGATCTCAAGACGAGAATCGCCCGCCGGCAGGTTTCCCAGTTGGGAATACGCCAGTTCCAGGTCAAGGAGCGTGTTCCCGCTTTCGTCGGGCCTGGGGGCCTGCGAGGAAATCCCGACATAACATCCCGTGAAAAGGTAAGAAAGCGACGGATGATGCTGCCAGAATCGCAGGATCGATGCGAGCCAGCCGGGTCTCGTGAAGAACGGATTCTCTTCGATCGAGATTCCCCCAAATAACAGGTGTGAACCACCGCCAGTGCCGGCCGGGAGAGGCTTTTCACGGTAACTTCGGAGCCCGATTGTCCCGGCGATTTTTTCCAACGTGACAAGCCACTTTTGAAATTCTAGCCAGTCTTTGCACGGTGGCAGATTGACTTCCAGAACTCCGGGATCCGCGGTGAACCCGAGCCGGTTCCAGGTCGGCGGAAGATCGACCGGAACGTATCCTTGCCAATCGACCGCGCATCGGTCACCGATGGCCGCCGCGATCAACCGAACCAGTTGCTCCCATTGTTCCGTGAGGAGAGGCGGAAGAAAGACTGTAAGACCGGTGTCACTTGTTTGGAAAACTAGCGCCCGCTTGATTGCGTCTTCGGGCAGCCGATCCAGCGGAAGACGAAGCCCAGCCGGTCCTTCCGTCTCCAAGAGTTCGACCCGGCGAATGTGCCACCGTTCCGTGACCCATTTTCCGTCCCTGAAATCGAGCGGCAACACCCAAACCGGCGCTCGTGGATCACGCAGATCTTTCGCTTGCAGCCACCGGTCTTCCAAGGCCAGTTCGCTGATCAGCTGATCTCGGATCAAATTGAGCGTCTTACGATTGGGTGCGTTTTTCTTGTTGTCCTCCGGGACCCCGAGCGGTTCCTTCGAATCCGGATGCAATAGTTGGAGGGCCCACCTGGGATTGACTTCCCCTGGATACAATTTTCCCGGGCTATACAAAATCATTGCGCCAGGCGAAATGCTTTCCTTGAGCTTTTCGGCAAAAGTGCGGGCGTATTGCAACTTCGTCGGCCCGACCGCCGCGAAGGACCACTCGGGACCTTCAGGTTCGTTCGGTACGAACGTTGGCTCCCCGCCCATCGTTAGGACGACGCTCTCACTTGCCAGCGCCTTCTCGACATGTTTGGAAATCTTTGTCAGATCCTTCTCAACGAGCAAATTGAGGTCGAGATGCGAATCAAATTCGCCATGATGTTCACCAAAGTACGAACCTTGGATCGGGGCAATATCCGTCATCCGCGTCCCGACGGCTGTCGGGATGAAACGATGATCGCAAAAGGTGCCGTTTGTGGGGTCAATCCCTACCCATCCGGCGCCGGGAAGGAATACATCCACCCAGGCATGTAAACCGCTCTCCGCACGGCGATCCTTGACATCGACGTGGAACTCGCAAAGGAAGCCGCTGACAACCCTCACGGCCAAGCCGATCTGCCGCAGGATCGTCGCGCAAAGCAACGCTGTATCCCGACAGGCGCCCGACCGCAATTCGATGGTCCGGGCCGGTAACCGCGCTTCTCCTTCCGCCCGTACTTCGTATCCGATTTCGTTGTGCAATGTATCGGCAAGTTCGACTAACGCATCCACTGTGTTCCGTTTCCCGTTTAGCCGCCAGACTGCTCCCGCATCCGCTTCTTCGTCTGGATTGATGATCCGGTACGGGGCCAGAACACGGTTTTCTTCCAGCGTATATTCAAACGGGAGCTGAAGTGCACGCGGAGCGAGCAGGAAATGAAACGGGTTCTTCGGCCAGAGTTCAACTTCGAGTTCGACACGGATTTCCAGAACCTGGCCCGGCGTGGGAAGGAAACAATTTGCGACAATGTTATCAAACAGGTCCCGGCGATACTGAATATCGCTTTCGATGTTCACCGTGGTTCGAAGCTCGTGCGTAGTGATCGATTGGTCTGTCCGGGGATAAAGCCGAATTGCGTGCGGCGAGAAACTCACCGGTTCCTCGTAGGAATAGCGCATCCAGTTTTCAATTTTGACGTGCATAAGAATGAAAATGCAAAAAGCGAAGCTTTGTGTTTAGAGGCCTGCCCTGGTCGAGACTCTATTTTTTTAACCTGACTACCCTGACCTGAACCTTCATAGTTTGATGCCCGCTTCCCTTGAAGGTTCCACGAATCGGAGCAGCTTCGCTGGCATCGCGCCCGAAGGAAACGGAAATATGCTGCTCCGCGCACCAGCGATTGTTCGTCGGGTCAAGCGCGACCCATTGTTGCCCGGGCACAAGGACTTCGACCCACGCATGGGTTGCCACCGAACCGATCAGCCTCCTGGATTGGCCGTTTTCCCCTCTGATCGGCGAGGTCTCAATATAGCCGCAGACGTAGCGAGAGGGTAAACCGGCTGTTCGCAGCACGCTCAGCATGATGTGGGCGAAGTCTTGGCAGACCCCGATCCGGTCGCGCCAAATGGATCCCACGTCCGTCGAAAAATTCGTTGCCCCTTTCCTGTACTGAAAGCTTTCGTGGATTGCTGTGTTGAGAGCCTCCAGCCCCTCTCGGAGCGTGGTTCGTCCGTTGAGGTAACGTTTTGCCCATTGCACAGATTCCCGACCAATTTTGACCATCTCGGTCGGTTGCAGGTAATCGAACACGAATGGCAGAGAGCCGGTCAGAATTTGACGCGCCTCTTGAATGGTCAGATTCAGGTTCTCGGTGGGGGGCGGACCAGAAAGAGTTAGCACCAGCGACTCGCTGCGAATTGTCAACCGGGTATGACGGTAGGGAAGAGACAAAAAAGAGACTTCATTCCCGAAATAATCGCGATAGCCTGAAGTCCGGCTTGCCGGTTCGATCACCAACCGATGTTCGCGCACCGTTTGCGTTTCCCGATTCGGCGGCGTCAACCGTAGTTCGAGATACGCTTCTGCGACCGGGTCTCCGTATCGATAATCGGTGATGTGTGTGACGCGGAAAAGCATTACCCCTCCCTTTCGGCAGCACACTTACCCTCATTAATGGCCAGAAGGCAAATGGTGTTGGCTGAACTCGCGGGCAGTTATCAGTGTCAAGGGAAGTTGTCAGTTCTCAATCGAAAAGGAGCGATCGCCTCATCCGCGGTTTCCGGGTTCGCCGACACGCCGTTCCGCCGTTCCGCTGATCCGTTCCCTTCCGCCATCGGCGGCTTCCGGTTGCGGCAACCGCATCTTGAACGCAGCCCCTGCCGGCGAGCTTTCGACCGTGAGAGTCCCGTCATGGGATTCGACGATCTGACGGACGATGGCAAGCCCAAGCCCGGTTCCATAGCTTTTACCGTGGGTGACAAACGGCTCGAACAGCCGAAGCCGGATCTCGGGTGGAATGCCGGGGCCATTATCGGCAACCTCGATCTGCAATTGCCCTTTTGCTTCAGCCATCGTCACCGTGATACGCGGCGCCTTCACCTCCTTGGAGGACAACACTTCGCAGGCATTTTTAATGAGATTAAGCAGCGCACGTTGAAGTTTTCTCGCATCGATCCAAACCACGACGTTCGGGGGAACGTTAATCTCCAGGAGCGTGCATCCGCCTTCAAGGAAATGACGCGACTTCTCGCGCAGTCGGCTGCCGAAGTCAGCCAAAAGCACTGGAGAACGTTCAAGGGGGCTCTTGCGCGTAAAGTCGAGCACACTGTTCACGATATCCATGGCGTCGTCGCAGGACTGGCGGACAAGTTCCACCAATTCTGCCACCTCGCCCGTACTCCCATCAGCAAGCGCCTGGTGAATGAGTTCGCACAGGCTCTGGATCGCACCCACCGGGTTGCGCAGGTCATGCACGATCGAGCCAAGGGCGCTTCCAAGCGCGGATAGCTTTTCGCTTTGCAGGACCATTTTCTGGAGGCGCGCGTTTGCGAGCACCTGACCCGCGCTGGCCAGAAAAAGACGCAAAAGGTAGATCTTCTCAGTGTTCAGAGCGGAGGCGTTTTGCAACTGCGCCACGATCTGGAACGCTTCGAGCCGCATCAAGGCAAGATCGCCCAGCAGGGTGATGCCGCTCCTCAAGTCGCCGTCTTTAATGGAGGCGAGACGGCTCAACGCAGAAGCACTCGCGTCGGTTTGTTCACCAGCTCCAATACGGCACAGGGGCTTAAAAACGCCGTCGGATTCGGTGCGTCCGAGGACGGCGGATGTGGCCCCCACGATATCGGCCACTTGGGCTAGGATCTCCCGCAGTAGCACCGTCAGTTCCTGGTCGCCGCCGTGAAGTTTTGCGGTCACCTTAATCAACATTTCAAGACCGCGTACCTTGTCCCAATCGTGCACCGATTTCGTGGCGATCTGACAGATTTCTTCCGGTGCGAATGGCTTGCAATGATAGCCGACGTTCGCTCCCGCCTTTTCGATGACCTCGTCGATGGTATGGTCGCTGTAAGCAGTGACCAACACGACCTCTGCCCGGGTATCGACGCTCCGGATGTGCTCGACGGTGCGCAGGCCGTCCCAACCAGGCATGCGCATGTCAAGGAAGATGACGGCATAAGGTCGCGACTCAGCCAGCGCGGCTTTTACTTTCGCGAAAGCCTCCATCCCGGAAGACGCCTCGTCGATCTCGAACGGAGCACGCGATTCGTTGTTGTCACCGTGGCTGGCCGGAAGCTCCGCGTCTTCGAACAGGGCGCTCGCCGCGGCTTGCAGCCGTGCATCCTTGCCCTTAATCGGAAGCAGCGATTCGCGGAGGCTGTCCCGCACAACTTCTTCGTCGTCCACGATAAGGACGCGGGTATTGAGAGGTGGAATCATGAGGAGGCTTCGGCTTCGGCGACCATTTTTATAGGAAGGACGATGCAGCAAGTAGCCCCAAGACCGCGGCCAGGGCTTCGCAGCGTGAAGGTACCTTGGTGGGACGCCACAGTCTGGACACAGGAGGAAAGCCCGAGACCGGTTCCGCTCTGTTTCGTGGTTTGCCCGCGAGTGATCGTGAGGAACCCTCCGGGCGCGTCAAAACCGCTGGCGTTGTCGGTAAAGGAGAACTCCAGATGGCCAGGTGGCAATCGCCGGATCCGGATGCGAAGCGTGCGTCGGGCCGTCTTGCTCCCGTTCACATCGAAGGCCTCCGCCGCGTTTTTCAGGACATTGACGAAGACCTGCATGAGCCGGGTGCGGTCCCCATCAAAGGAGCCGAGATCGGGATCGAGCGTTGTGACCACCTCAATCCCGCGTTTGTGAAAGGAGCCGCGTTGGATTGCGAGTGCGTCTTCGACCAGTTCTCCCGGATCGAGCATGCGGCGCGTGGTACTGCCGCCGTGGACGAATTGACGTTGGATGTTGATAATCTCCTGGACGTGCAAAATCGATTTAGAAAAAAGACCCACGGTTTCCCGCCATTCGGCCGCGCGGTGCTGGAAGCGGCCGACCACTGTCTCGACGAAGTTCAGGAGCGCAGCGGCTTTGTCGGGGCCGAGGGCAGCCTCGAGGGCAGGCCGGTGCTGGCGGAGGAACGCCCCGAGTTTTGAAAGCTGGTCCAATTCATCCCAAGGCGGCGCCGCGCCCAGGATCGCGGTGCGAGTCCCCATGCCGGTGATGCCGTTGCCGATGTCGTGAAGGACCCCGGTCAGGATTTCCACCCGGCCTTCTTGCGCAGCTTGCGACCGCAGGGCCGCTCGCGCGATCTCTTCATTCACCACGGTTTGGGTGACATCGCTCAGCGCCGCCATGTAGGTGTCCCCCTCGATGCGAAGGATGCTCAATGAGTAATGCCGCGGTTCCCGTCGGTTCCTGACGTTAATCGCGCGGTCCTGAACAATCATGCCGGAAGGCGCCGCATACCCTTGAACCAGCGTCGCAAGATCGGGCGCAACCTTCTCTAACACCGTAAAAAAATTCTCCATTTGTCCATCGGACGAAAGCGGCATGAGCATCTTCACGGCCAGCGCATTCATCATCCGAACTTGCCCGTCGGCACCGTGGTCAGCCAAACCAACCGGGCACAGGTAAAGGAAACGTAGCAACTTTTCGATTTCCGCATCGTCACTCACGGCGAGCCGGGTTTGAGCGTGACGAGGTATTGTTCGGTTGCCTCCGCCCGCCGGAGCAAACGCAGCCGGACCTTCGTCGGCTTCAGGCGATAAGTGAAAACATAATTGAGCTCGGCGTCGAGTGCCCCGGGTTCGCTGAAGCGTTCCGCCACCATGAAATTGTTGGTGCAAGGCGCCACGTCCGTGAAAAAACACCTTCCCATCACGCTGGCCGCAGAAAGTCCCGAGAGCCGGGATTCATAAGCGTTATAAGCGATGACCGTCCCATCGGTTTGCATCCGCACGATGCCGAAATCGGCGGCGTCGAGTGCCTGGGCATCGGCGTTTTCCAAGTCATCCAGCAAAGAGGAGTGATCGATGTTCATAGTCATAAAAAGCCTTTGGGACTCTATCAGCTAATTTTCATATTTACAATATATGCTATTTCTTTTATAAATCGTGAGTGGAGCTTGTACGCACCCGCCGATCCCAGGTCCGACCCAATCCATGGCCTGAAATACTCCACTGCCAGTTGTCGCGTAATTCCCGCCTCGTCTGGGTCTTCCCTGAAGCCGCGGTTCCCGGACCGACCATCTGGGCCGGGCTGCGTGGATGGGTGAAAGCGTTTCGGGCCGTCGGACTGGAACCTGGCGACCGCCTGGTGGTTGGCGGCCCTCCCGGTCTTGGATGGGTCGGGCCCGTGCTAGCAGGTCTTTGGCTCGAGGCTACGCTCTGCCTTGTGCCTCAAGGGGAGAATGTCGAGGCGGTGGGTGCAGAACTCGACGCCCGGCTGAGCCTCGGGCCGGGCGGACGCCCCGACTGGGACCGCGATGGGCAACCCACCTTCCGAGCCGCACCTCGGCTCGCTCAGCTGGCGCCTTCACCGAAAGCGCGCTTTATTCTGCGAACCAGTGGAACCGGCGGACAGCGGAAATGGATCGCCTTGTCGGACGCCAACGTGCTTGCGGTTCTGCGGTCGCATTTGCCGGTCTTGGGGCTGAACGCCCGACATCGAATGCTCTCCACCTTGCCTTGGAGCCACGCGTTTGGACTCGTGTTGGAGTTCCTGGCAGCCCTCTGCGTGGGCGCGAGCCTGGTGCGCTGTGCGGAGCCGCGCGATGCCGACGAACACGTGCGCCTTTTTCATTATCGGAAACTTGATTGGTGGAATGCCGTCCCTGCGATGATGCGCCGGTTCGCGGATAAGAATCATGAAAATCTCGCGAGGCTCCGAGGAGGCATCGTGGGAGGTGCTGCGATCGACCCTGCGACGAGCACGATGCTGGCCGGCTCCGCGCTTCGCATTGGGTACGGTCAGACGGAAGCCTCTCCCGGCCTTCTACTGGGTGATGCGGGAGAGTTTGTTCCAGGTTTGATCGGTCGCCCGGTGGGCTGCCAGGTACGCATTTCGAGCAACGATGAGCTGGAGTTCTCCGGGCCCAACGCATGCCTCGGTCATTGGTCGGAGGGGATCGTTCTGGCGCCGCCGGACCGTTGGGTGCAAACAGGGGACACCGCGCGCAAAGAAGGAAACCGCTATTTTTTTCTCGGCCGAAAGGATGACCAAGTGCGATTGGAAAATGGTCGGACTTTTTCGGCGCTGGCCGCCGAGCGGACATTGCTGCGGCTTTGCCCCGACCTTTCCGAAGTAATGATCTGGTCACCCGACGGGGTCGAACTGGCGCTGGCCTTCACCGGTCCGGCGTCCCCGGACGCGAAGATGCTGGCGGAGGCACTGGGAACCCTGACTACGCGGCTCCACACCGTGCAGCAAATTAACCCGGAGCGCTGGCGCTACACATCGAAAGGGGACATTGACCGGACCGCGATGAGAAGGACGATCGTCCCCGGCGACGGCGATCGTCTTCGATTTTCGTTCCCATGAGACTGTTCGCGGAACGGACCCGGCTAGCCTGCATCGATCACAAATCTTCAGAGATTTGTGATCGATGCAGGCTCTGGCAGCGGAATTCTCCGGCTACGCCGGAAGATTCCG
>Ga0302324_100002669_pt1 | contig 40755 bp, 36 predicted proteins | sample Palsa_T0_1_FD_201949 | JGI IMG/M metagenome (GOLD analysis project Ga0302324, IMG submission 201949) | Peat permafrost microbial communities from Stordalen Mire near Abisko, Sweden - Palsa_T0_1 | ecosystem: Environmental > Terrestrial > Soil > Palsa > Peat permafrost | place: Sweden: Abisko...
GCTTCTCCGAATATTTTGACATCGACGTCACCGTGATCCGGCTGGTGTGGCTGGTTGGTTCGTTTATGACGGGTATTGGCCTGCTAGCGTATCCCATCGCGTGGATCGTAATGCCCGAAGAGCCGCTGCTTCTGACGGCGCCCGTGGGCGCGCGGAGCGTGGCGAATTCGTAGGTGCATTTTGTCCCTGGGCGGAGTTACAAGAAATCAGGAATTCTCGTAGTGGGCTGCGACGGCTTCCGGGAGGATGAGTGCCAATCGCCCGTCTGAACCGGGAGACATTGCAACTCCTTGCCGATAGCCGCGTCGGAGAAGCTGCCCTTCTGCTTCAGCATAAGCATTGGACGGGCGCTTATTACTTGACCGGCCTCGGCGTGGAATGTGCGTTAAAAGCCTGTTTGGCGCGAGCGGTACAGCAGTATGATTTTCCGGACAAGGGTTTTACTAGCCGGGCCTATACTCACAAGTTGGAGGATTTGGCTAAACTGGATGTAGAACTTTGGGTCCAGTTGAATAGCGATCTCAGCGTGGACGTAAAGTTGGCAAGTAATTGGAGCATTGTGCGGCAATGGGACGACGAAGGACGTTACGGCGTGGTTGAGGAAGGGGAAGCGAATTCTCTTTACACGGCAACGATAGAGCCGGTTTCTGGCGTACTGGAATGGATACGGCCGAGGTGGTAGTGACCTACACGAAGATTGCTCTCAGCGATGCGGACATTGAGTTTGGCAGAAAACTCTGGCACGAACTGAGTGCAAACCCCCAATTCCCAGTTAGGGGCGCACTTTGGTTGCTGGATGGGGAATGGCATCTGGTGATAGCCAGCGAGATAGTTGACAAACTCGGGGCACGCGACGCGTACAGAAAGCTCGCTGATGTAATTCCACTGGCGCCCGAGGAGTCTTTCCAGCTGTCCCGAATCAATCTGATCGGTACCAAGCATCCGCTGTATCAGGGTCTCAAGTCCGTTTTCGCTCAAGCTGCGTCGGTAGAGGGAGCGCGGCTGGGCGGTTCGCAGGTGGGGGGGTCTATATAGAAGATGCTTACTTATACGGAGTGCGTTGAATCTGGGAAGAAGGCGACAGTTTTCGTTTTGCTCCTCGCATGTTCGGTGTGGGCGCACTCGCAAAGCGCCATAGCCAGGCCGCGCATTCTCGGCATCGATCACGTTTCCTTCTATACGACTGCGCCAGATGGAGTGAAAGATCTCTACAGTGGCACGCTCGGCTTGGCTTCCGCTGCGCCGGTGGAATCTGGTGGGCTCGTGAGATATATGGTCGGCAAGCAGTGGGTTGGCTACAGCGCCGCGCCGGATCCTAACGCCACTGACCGCATGGATCACGTGGCCTTCACCACCGACAACGTCGTGAAGCTGCGTGAATATCTGCTGGCCAACGGCGTGAAAGTGCCTGCTATCGAGGGGCACGCGGACCATAGCTTGAGCTTTGTGGTCGCCGATCCGGAAGGTCATCGCGTCGAGTTTGTCGAACGAGGCAAGGCCGCGCCGCCCGCGCCGCCCGATTCCGCGGTGTCGCGCCGCATGATTCACACCGGATTTCTGGTCCACGACCGCGAGGCGGAAGATCGTTTCTATCGTGAACTGCTCGGATTCCGCCCTTATTGGCACGGTGGCATGAAGGACGACAAGACAGATTGGGTTTCGCTGCAGGTTCCCGACGGAACGGATTGGCTGGAATACATGCTGAACCAGCCCGAGCACCCTGACTTGCGGCTGACCGGAGTAATGAATCACATCTCTCTCGGCGTGGTTGATATGCCCAAGGCGCAGGCCCTGCTGGAATCCCACGGATGGAAAGTGCACGACGGCGAACATCCGCAGATGGGCCGGGACGGCAAACGGCAGCTTAACGTCTTCGATCCGGATTTTTCGCGGATTGAGCTGATGGAATTCAAGCCCGCAGAAAAGCCCTGCTGCTCCGATTTCACGGGCCCGCATCCCTCGGAGTAGCGGAGAACGGAATTGATCACTGATCGATGCGTGCATGTTTGTTAGAATTCTCTCGCCATGATTGAAACTTTGCTGGTTTCCGAAAACACCTCGGTTAGCGCCAAAGGCGACGGACCCGCTGTGGACGTAAGTGGCGCGGCCAGTCGAGTGTTTTTGCTGACGCTTGACGTCACGAAGATCATCGAGCAGGAGTCGCTCGAGATCAGCATCTTTGGTTCACCCGATGGCGCGGCTTGGGGCGCGAAACCGATTGTATCGTTTGCGCAGAAGTTTTATTGCGGGCAGTCTCCGCTCCTGCTCGATCTCACGAAGCATCCGGATGTGAAGTTCGTGCGCGCGCACTGGGAAGTGGCGCGCTGGGGACGCGGCGTGGAAACGCCGATGTTCGAGTTTGGCCTGGGTCTTAAAGAAATTCCGCCGGAAGTGCTGCGCGAAGCCACTGCTGAGGCCAAAGCCATGGCATAGTTGTCCATGGCTTCTCGCCCTTGATTGAGAACCCGCCGCGCGAGGTTCAGCCGCTAGAGCAGCATCTTGAATCAGCAACCGGTACTACCCACACGCAGCATCGTTCCTTCTCCTTCCGCTATATTGATTTCAGATGAAAAGCGAATCACAGGTGGTCGTGCGTCCGGCGCGCAACGTGCGCGGGAGCGTGAGTCTTCCGGGCGATAAGTCGATCTCGCACCGGTATGCCATGCTGGCGGGGATTGCCGACGGGCCGTCGAGGCTGGGAAACTACTCGAGCGGAGCGGATTGCGCCAGCACGCTTGGCTGCCTGAGATCGCTCGGAGTGAAGTGGGAGCGCAGGGATGGCGCAGACAACGTCATCGAAGTGCAGGGAAGCGGGCGGTCGCTAAGGGCTCCGAGCCACGCGCTGGATTGCGGGAATTCCGGTTCAACGATCCGCATGTTGAGCGGCGTTGTCGCGGGGCAAGATTTTGCGAGCGAGATGGGCGGGGATGAATCGCTCTCGCGGCGTCCGATGGAGCGCGTGATCGCACCGCTGACGGCTATGGGCGCGCAAATCTCGTCTGAGAACGGCCGGCCGCCGCTGCGCATCAATGGCGCCAAGCTGAAAGGCATTCACTACCGAATGCCAGTCGCCAGCGCGCAGGTGAAAACCTGTCTGCTGTTTGCCGGAGTGCTGGCGGAAGGTGAGACGCGCATCGAGGAGCCGCTGCGAACGCGGGATCATGGAGAAGCGGCGCTACGGGCGTTTGGCGCAAAGCTTGAGCGCACGGGGAACGAAGTGCGGATTCTCGGCGGACAGCGCTTGCGCGGCATCGAAGCGCGAGTGCCCGGCGATCTTTCGAGCGCGGCATTTTTTCTTTGCGCCGCCGCTCTTTTTCCCGGTTCGCAATTGACCATCGTCGATTTGCTGATGAATCCGACGCGGGCGCGGCTTCTCGATATCCTCATGCAGATGGGGCTGCGCATTTCCGTGACGCAGCTGGAGGAAGTTCACGGCGAGCTGGCCGGCACGCTGCAGGTCGAGGGTGGAGGGCTGAAGGGCGCGACCATCGCGGGAGCCGACACGGCTGCGCTGATCGACGAGATTCCTGTGCTGGCTGCGATCGCTCCTTACACGGAGGAGGGAATCGAAGTTCGCGATGCGAAGGAGTTGCGGGTGAAGGAGTCGGACCGGATCGCATCGCTTGCCACCAATCTTCGAGCAATGGGCGCGCAGGTGGAAGAACGCGAGGACGGCCTGAAAATCCACGGCGGACAGAGGCTGCGCGGCACGGAACTGGAATCTTTCGGCGATCACCGCGTCGCAATGGCCTTCAGCATAGCGGCTTTGCGGGCCGAGGGAGAAACGCTGATTCGAGGCAGCGAATGCGCGGCGATCTCGTACCCAGATTTTTTTTCCACGTTGGAAGGATTGGTTGAGCGCTGAAGAGCTTATGGTCTCGATTCGGGTGGCGACGGAGGACGATGCCGCGGAGATTTCGCACGTCCATGTCCAGAGCTGGCGGACGACCTACGCGGGCATCGTTCCTGATGAATACTTAGCCGGTTTGAGGGAGGCAGAGCGCGTGCCCGTTTGGCGGGAATGGCTCACCCGTGACATACCGGTGTATATCGCCGATCTGGACGGGAAAGTCGCAGGGTTCATCAGCGGTGGACCGATCCGTGAGCCAGTGCAGAATTACGAGGCCGAGTTGTTTGCAATCTACCTGTTACAGCAGGCCCAAGGACGCGGGATCGGGACAGCCCTTCTCAGAGCACTTGCAGGATCGCTGGTGAGCAAAGGCTTCACGAGCATGGCGGTCTGGGTGTTGGAGAGAAATCCTTCTAAACGCTTCTACGTGAAATCAGGCGCGCAGCTCGTGACTTCCAAAGAAATCGAAATTGGAGGCGCGATACTATCCGAAGAAGCCTATGGGTGGCCCGATATAGAAGCGATCCAATCGCCCAAATAAATGCATTCCGGGGTGGCCGGCAACTTGGAAAAATCGCCGTCACTGGCGCGGCTCTTCCAGCATGCGGCTCGGTGAGCGACCCTCTGTGCGTTACTTTCTCGCGATACCGAAGTAATCTAACGGGCATTCGCAAAATTGGAAACAATCGCATGCAACGGATGTCTCGGCTGGGCGCGCTATTGGGCTGGTTCAGCGAGACTTCCGAGTCCGTGTCCATTCTTCAATTGGGGGATTGCATGCGTTACAAGTCACTCGTTCTGGCATCGCTTTTGCTGGCCGCAGCGGCCTATGCCAAAGAACCGAAGGCTTATCAGGATGGTACGTTGTTGCAGATGGACGCGGCGCAATGCCGAGCAGACGAAGACGCCAAGAAGGGAAACAAGAAGACGCACGAGCCGCTGTGCCAGGAATACGCGCTGCAGACCGATCAAGTGGTCTACCGCATTCGGCCCAAGGACGTTAAGCATAGCGAGTTGCTGCCAGTCGGAGAGAGAGCGCAGTTCCGGCTTGAGAAAACTAAGATGCTGTTGCGAATGGAAGGTGTGGATCCGAAAGAGCGCGAGTACGCTATCGTGTCGATCAAGCCGCGTGGCGATAGTACGGCCGACGCCAGTCCAACGCGGCTGAACCATCTGCAGTAGGCCGGCATTCTTCGGGGGCGGGAGATCCCTCGGCCCGCCGGTGAAAACGCGGGCCTTCGGGATGACGCCTCTGGCAATTCCGCATTGTACGCACCTGTTTCAAAGCCTTGTCCAGTGCCTCCTGCAGATTGGCGGCGCTCGATGTTCCGGTGGACTGGGGCATGAAAGTCTCTGCTCTCGACCGTGAAGACGGGAGGATTGTACTCCTGCGCCGCTCAATGCGGATGAGAGGGCTTTTAGTGTTGGTCTCCATCGGCCTGTGGTAAAGTAGTGCCGCCCACGAAATGGCCGGGCCGCGTAGCCCGGAGCCAGTTCGCTCGCCACCGCTAACCGCCAGAAGGAGTTTGTCATGTCCACCCTCCGCGAGCTTATCAAAGACCGTAAAGTTTACTCGATCGATGCTGGGCGCACTGTGCTGGACGCGGCGCGCTTCATGATGGAACAGAACATCGGAGCGATCTGCGTGCTCCGCAACGGAGAACTGGCGGGCATATTTTCCGAACGCGATATCATGAACCGCGTTGTGGCCGTGGGGCGGACGCCTGGCCTAACCGCTGTTTCCGAGGTGATGACCGCGAATCCACGCGCCGTGAACGTGGACGAGAGCATTGAAGAGTGCCTTTTCATCATGCACGAGTTCGGCTTCCGGCACCTGCCGATTTTGGAGGGCAAAGAGCTGAGGGGATTGGTTTCGCTGCGGGATATGGTGATGCGCCAGGCCGGGGAACTCGATCGCCAAAGCCGGCGCGCGGCGTCGTAGGAATGGGCTACGGATTTGGGGCTTGGCGTCAGGAATCGATTGCCGTACGAGTCCGAAGCCTGTGCCGGGAAGCTTTTTTCACTCGCGTTTCTGTAGCAGCAGTTCCCCCGGCTTAGGCGGAAGCTTGAAAGGGAACTCGAAGATTTTACCGTTCAGCGGAAGACGCAATACGAATTCCTCCTGTGCCTTCCATCCGCCGAGCCACTTGTTGTTGGTATTGAAGAAAACCCAGCCGCTCGCTTTCGGGTTCCCGCGGTCCAGATGTGCGGCGCGCAAGCTGTTCTTGCTGAGAAAATCGATCAGTTCGCTGACCGATTTCTGATACTCCTGCAGCCGGGCTTCGCGGACCTGTTTTTCTTGCGGATGCTTCGCCACTTCGCGCTCGGTTTCGTGGTCGAGCGCATCGGCGTCGGCCTGAATCTTCTGCACGTAATCTTCGGGATCGAGGGAACCCTGAACCACTTTGAAGTGCTTCATAAACTGCAGCGTGACTGAGTCCGGGCTTTCCTCCAGGCTGGTGGCGCCGCGGTAACGGATGGTCAGCAGAACTCCGAAGATGGGCTCGATGCGGTGGCGGATGATCTGCACCTCGCGAGCATCGACGGCGAGCTCGAGGCCGACATCTCCCGACCAGAGGCCGTAGCGGTACTTGCCGTCGGTGCCTTGGGAGAACGTGCAGCCGGGTTGCGATTCGCTCCAGCGCACCGGGATAGGCTTGTCTTTTTCTTTATTGTTGGCGGGAGGCTTGGCGGGCTCGGCCGACGCGGGAAGGGAAAAGATGGCGGGGCAGAAAACTATCGGACAACAGAGCGTGCCCGCAAACAAGAAGTCTACTGCCAGACGACGCCACGCAGAATTCCGCATGGATCGAGGCCTGCCTCAGTTCACCGTAAGGCTGACGGTCGCCTCGGTGGTGGTGGTGTTACTCGGTCCCGCGCCGTTTTGGTCCGCGCCCGTGATGGTGAAGGTATAAGTATCCTTCGGAGTGATTTGGCCATTGACGGTCGTCGTGCCAGTGGTGGTAGTCGCGTTGCAGGCCGGCATAAATAGGAGGCAGCTAGCAACGGCCACAAGCAAAAGCAGCCCTAGCAGCTTTTGCGTGCGCCTTCCGGTTGCGCCCGCCGCAATGAGCGCCAGCCCCGGAACAGCCAGCCAGAGAGCGTAGAAGATGCGAGGGTGCGACAGTTGACTTGTAGTCAGCGCAGATCCGAAGGTTGAGATGGTGAGAACGCCGGTTGCTGGAACGCCACCGGTTACATCCACGGGTGTGGGGGGATTCCCGAACGAGCAATAGGGAGCCGCCGTGACCACGGGAGTAACGGAGAGGCAAGAGAGGGTGACCAAGCCGGTATAGCCGGCGATCGGAGTCACGGTGATGGTGGCCTGCGCCTGAGCGCCTGCGGCAACGGTGCCGGGGCTGATTGGCTTCGACACCGTCAGCGTGTAATCCTCCGGGATGGCGATCACGTTCAGGAACAGCGTGGCGGTTTGGGTGGTGGATCCGCTGGTGGCGGTGATCGTAATCGTATACTCGCCCGGGGAATTGTCCCCGGAGGTGGTGACGGTCAGCGAAGGTGTAGCGTTTGGGATCGCGGATGTGGGGCTAATGGTGCATAGCGGCAGAGTGCCGGTGACCTGGGAGGTCACGATGCAGCTCAGCGCGACCGAACTGTCGAATCCCGAGTTCGGGACTGCATCGAGGGCGATCACCGAGGTTGCAATCCCTCCGGGGTCCACCGCTGCCGGCTGGAGCGGAGAGGGAGTAATGGTGAAGTCCTGCCCGTAAGCAAGGGAGGCATGCGCCGCGGTGAACAGCGACCACAACAGAACGAAGAGGATTGCGCGGGCGATCTGCCTGAGATTCAACATGAATTGATAGGAACTCACTACCTTCGATTCCTCCGACGGCGCAAAAGCTGCCCGAGGCGGCAGGAAAGAATGCCGCCAGCAGGTCAGCCGCGAAGCGATGTTATATGACAGAAATCTCGACGAGCGAGCCAAATAAGAATCTTAGACTAGAGTGGCGCATCGCGCCAATCTGAAGTGCCGGAAAAAACAAGGGCCGCCTCCGGTTAGAGGCGGCCTTGAGGACTGAGTTTGGGATCAGTTGACGGCCAACGTCGTCGTGGCGGAGTGCGAGAGGTTGTTCGCATCCGTTCCCGTGATGGTGACGGTATAACTGCCGGCGGGCGTGCAGCCGGTGCAACCGCCGCCACCACCACCGCCACCACCGCCGCCGCTACTGCCACCGCCGCAGGCCGGCATCAGGAATAAGGCAGTCATTACCATTGCGATCATGAGGAAGCCCAACAGCTTTTTACGGCGCGAGCGGGCGGAACTGAATCCCATGCCCACGAGAGACAGGCCTGCGATCGGCAGCCACATCGCGTAAAAGAATTTGGACGGGCGGGACAGTGCGGCGCTGGCGCCGGTGGTGGTGATGGTGAGGGTTGACATTGCGCCGCCTGCCGTTGGCGTCACAGGGTTGGTCGAGAAGCTGCTCGCACTGCATGCGGGGAGCGGCGATCCTGTGCCGCTCACGCTGCAGGCTAAGTTGACCGAAGAGCTGTACCCATTAAGCTCCGTCAAGGTGACGGTCGACGTGCCGCTGGTTCCGGGAGCAACGGCGGTGGGAGTTGTGGCGGAAATGGTGAAATCCGGAGTTGTGGCGGAGCTATAGGCTGTGATGAAGGCGTCCGAGCAGGGCACATTGGCGTTGTCGGAGTTCACGCACGTACCACCGCCGTAGGTACCGTCCAGTGCACTCTTGGTCGGAAACACGGCAGTCGAGCCATTTCCCGAGGTCGTGTCACCTGTGACGTAGATGTTTTCGGAGGGGTCCAGCGCGACGCTCCCGTTCAACTGGTCTTCGTCGCCGCCGCCCCCAAGATAAGTGGAGAACAGTGCTGTCTGCTGGCTGGGACTCAGTACGCTGACGAAAGCGTCCGTGGCGCCGCTCAACGTGGACTGGGTCGGGTTTAGCAGCGGGAAATTGGAGGAACTGGTCTGGCCCGTAACGTATGCGTCATCCGAACTGTCTATGGCGATTCCCAGGCCGATGTCGGTGCCACTACCGCCCAGGAATGTGCCGTAGGTTGCCGCGCTGCCTGTCGGGTTGATCTCCACCACAAAGGCGTTCTGAGTCCCCCCCAGGGAGGTTTGGTAAGGCGTGCCCGCAGTTCGGAAGTCCGACGACTCGGTCAGGCCAGTAATAAAAGCATTGCCGCTGGAATCGGCCGCGATTGCCAGGGCGTCATCGACGCTCTCGCCGCCATAATAGGTCAGATAAGTGTAATTGGAGAGATCCGCCTTGATGGCAGCGATGAAGGCATCATCGAATATGTTGCCGCCGCTGGCATTGCAGGTTCCGTCGGTGCCGCACTGGCTCTGCAGTGCGTTTACGACGGGCAGATCGGCAGAGATGGTCTCACCGGAGACGTAGATATTACCGCTGCCGTCCAGGGCAACGCCCGTGGCTAGGTCGCCGTTGCTGCCACCGATATAGCTCACAAGCGCGTAGGCCGTTCCCGTCGAGTTGAGTTTCACGATAAAGCCGTCGTCGGCGCCCGTGCCGAGGCCCAAGTTGAGAGCGCTGCCGTTCGGGAGTGGATTCACCCCGCCCGCTGCGCCCCCGAGGTCAGTTGAGAAGGTTTCTCCCACTACGTACAAATTATGGCTGCTATCGACTGCGATTCCCAAGCCGGAGTCACTGTCACTACCAGCGATATAGGTGCCCCATGAAAGGGAACCGGTCAGGCCAAGCTTCACGGCGAACGCGTCATTGTCGCCGTCGGTAATTCCGCCCAGAAAGACCGTTTGTGCTGCTCCAGGCGTAACTGGAAAGTCGTCGGAGTCCGTCGTCCCGCTAAGGTAGATTCCCGCAGTGTCGACCGCAATACCACTCGGGAAGTCATCGCCGCTTCCCCCGAACTCAGTCGTGAATTGGAGCGTGCCCGCGGAATTGATTTTCGTTACAAAAACGTCGAAACTGTCGTCATTTGTGGCGGTACTCCATCCGGGCACCGTGTCCGAGTCCGTTGCTCCCGCCACGAACTCGTTTCCGCTTGCGTCCACGGCTATGCTGAGGCCGTAGTCGGCGAAATCTCCGCCGAAGTAGGTGGAGTATGTGATCGTCGGATCTATCACCAGCTCACGGCTATGATCGTAGGGGCCGAGAGCGAACGCCACTTCATTCGTGTCCTTCAGTTCGAAGTGGGCCTCCACGTTCTGCCGCACTCCGCCCTTCTCCTGATAGGCGATTGGCCGGTGCATCTCGACCGGGCCTGCCGTCGTCGCGAGAATTAGATCGCCAGCCGCGTTGGTGCTCATTTTACTAGCGCCCTGGAAACCCAGAGCAATGGAGTTGGCGTCCGCACCCGGGCTGACCAGGTAGTCAAACTCCAACTGCCTGCCGGCGCCGTGGAAAGCCAGATCCACGCCGGGGTAGAGATTCCGATAGTTGACTCTTCCAAACAGTGAAATGTTGGAGTGCCACTTGGAGGGATCCTTGCCCAGGAAGTAGTTCATCTTCCCGGCCTGCGGATCAGCGGCGGCAAGCTGAACTGCCGAGTTTGCGCCGAGCAGTCGCATACGGACGACTGCGACTTGTGCAGGCTTAGCGTTCACTCTCTGGCGCCGCCGCAGCATGCTCTTGACCTTGGCCGGTCCCAGACGCTTATCCTCGATCATGGTCCGTACTTCAGAGTTTTCTCCCCGTTTGTGAACCGTGAGGATGGCTTCGGACGAGGTCAAATAAAATTTGTAGCCGTTGCCCCGCGCCATGTACTTGACCTGCGGGTCGGCCTGGCCCTGATTCTGTTCGAAGGCCAGGGGAAGGGCGGCGAAGCTGGCCTGCACGCGCTTCCGCGCGGCGGGTGTGACGGTTTGCGGCTGGGACGTGAAGGAGGCGGTCGAAGCCGTGGCTGCGGCTCCACGATGCGTGGGCGGAGAAAAAACAAGCAATCCTGTGGCGATAACGGCGATGACGGGTACGATGCAAAAGGCGTAGTTCTGTCCTCTAGAGGCAGATGGCTTCGTCACAACGATCCTCCTATTGATGACACATTGATGACACAGTGAAACCCGGCTGGGGAAAAGAATACTCGATTGAGGCCCAATTGTTGGTGGGATTTTTCGTTCTTCCGCAACCTGAGGTCCGTAAGGGTGAAAGTTTCTGCAGCTTAGTTGCAACTATGGGACTGGCTCGTAGGGTTGTCAACGAGTCGAGGATAACAATTTAGATCGTGCCGGGCAAATTACTCGAGGTGCCCGGGCTGCACGGCGATAGCGCGTATTTCGGTGGAGGCCAGGCGAGAGCGGATCACTGCTGGTCCTGCAGGAGCTCGGGCGATGGCACGGTGCCGCTTTCTACTTGTTTTTCCCGTTGCGCGCGGCGTTGGTTATCGATGCGGACGGATGTCTCCATCTCCGTTTTGGCTTCTTGCCTGCGCCCCAGGTGGAGCAGCACTTGGCCGCGCACGTAGTGAATATCGGTGCGTCCGGGATCGAGTTTGGCAGCGGAATCAATGGCGCTTAGGGCCTGCCGATATTTCTCCGCGCGCTGCTGGATCTTGGCCAAACCGATGTAGGAATTCACCAGACGCGGATCGCGCCGGAGCGCTTCGCGATAACTTTTCTCCGCGTCGCCGTCCTGTTGCAGGAGCGAATAGACGTCGCCGAGCTCCTCGTAATTGATGGCCAGGTCAGGCTCGACGGATACATCTTTCAGAAATTCTTCCCGGGCATGCTCGTAGTCCTGCTTTTTCAGATAAGTCAGGCCGAGATTGAAATGCACAAAAGTCAGATGGGGATTGGCTTGGGCCGCGGCTTGAAAATCGGCGAGGGCCATGTCGTATTGCTCGAGATTGAGATGCGCCTTGCCCATGAATAAATGAAACTCGGGCGAACCCTCGCCGGCCTTTATGAGTTGTGCCGTGGCCTTCTCGTCCAACTCTTTCTGGCCGGCGCGGTGAGCGGCGATGGAGAGCACGTACAGATAGCTCAATTGTGCGGATTCCCGCGCCCAGAGCGGCTCCAGCATGTTGGCGGCGTCCGCCCAGCGGTCCGTGAAAAAATAGCAGAGCCCCAGCAGGTGCCGGGGCTGCAGGGCATCCGGCTGCTCGCGCACCACCGACTCGAAAGGCGGAATAGCTTTCAGAAAATCATTCTGCCGGTAGTAGGCGAGCCCGATGTTCAGGCGGATTCCCGGCACCTGTGGTTCGAGATGCTCGGCTTTGCCGAGCATTTCCAGAGCTCTGGTCCACTGCTTGCGCCGCATGTAGACCACACCGAGATTTGCGTACGCACCCCCTGCTTGCGGATTCGCCGTCAGCACCTGCCGGAAGTCGCGCTCCGCTTCGTCCAGCCGGCCCTGGTTCAGGGCTTCCTGCCCCGATTGGAAAAGCCGCGCCGGATCCGTGGGTACTAGAGACGAGGCGCCAGTCGCGCCACCTCGTGGATTTCCCACTGGTCCCGACGCCGAATTTTGGGCGGAGACGGCCGCCGCCAGCAGGATGTAAATAAACCGATATCTGAAGCGCGCGCTTGACACTGATCTCACTCTCTGCTGTAGTGTCCGCCAGCCTCCGCCTGAAATTCAAGCGCGAGGACGAGAAAGCCGGCACTTTCTCGGTGCGGCACCAAGGGCAACGTTCGATGGTTACGATTCGCGATGTGGCGAAGCAGAGCGGGTTTTCGTCGACGACAGTCTCTATTGTCCTCAACGACGCCCCACTGGCGCGTTATATTCCGGCGGTCACGAAGAAGCGCATTGAGCGCGCCGCGGAAAAGCTTGGCTACCGCCCCAACCAGTTCGCGCGCTCGCTGCGCAGCAAACGCAGCCACACTGTGGGCGTCATGGTTTTTGACATGACGGATCCCTACTGCACGCTGGTGTTGCGCGGAATCGAGAACACGCTTTACCAGGCTTCGTATCTGCCCATCCTCACCGACGTGCATAACGAGCGCGGCCGCTTCGAACGCTATCTCGAAATGTTGCTCGACCGCCGCATCGAAGGCCTGATCGTCCTGGCCAACTGGCTCTTTCTCGACATCAACCTGCTCGCCGATTTGGAAAAGAGCAGCATCCCCACGGCTATCATCGGCTGCGAGTTAAAGGGAGACTCGATGAGTTCGGTGATCGTCGACAACGAAGTTGGCGGCTATGCCGCGCTCGAGCATCTGCACGCCCTCGGTCATCGCAAGATTGCTTTCATCCGTGGACCCAAGACGTTGGCGGATAGTTCTCCCCGCTGGCGTGGAATTCGCAAATGCGCCAAGGCCTGCGGACTGGCGCTCGATTCCCGCCTTGTCGTCGACCTGCCTGAGTCCCGCGATCCACTTTCCAGCTTTGAGATGGGCCAAAAACTAACCGAGCGCCTGATCAAGCAAAAGCGGCAGTTCACGGCTCTGCTGGCCTTCGACGACATGACCGCGTTCGGCGCCATCCGGGCGTTGACCAAAAACGGTTTGCGCGTGCCTGAGCAATGCTCGGTAATCGGGTTTGACGATGTCGCCGTGTCTGCTCTCTACACTCCGCCGCTCACCACGGTGCGCCAGCCAATGGAAGCGATGGGTGCGGGAGCGGTAGGCATTGTCCTCGAGGGCATCAATTCCGTGCTCGAAAAACGCGAACTCGCCGCCCACCACCGCAGGGTGGCCCCGGAATTAGTGATTCGAGAGTCCACCCGCAGTTTGCTGTAGACGGCTGGCCGGAGTTTTATGGAATTGCAAGCGGAGAGCCTACCAACTGCAAAGGCACCCGAGGGCGTTTTCCGAGGTGCAGCAAGAAAACGACTTTACGGGAATCGCAGAACCGTGGCCTCGGTGCGCTTTTTTTCTTGACAGAAGATGTCGAATAAAAGCACTATTCATACGATTTAATAAACTGTTTTCCAGCTTCACGCCGATTTGTGCGAACCCAGGGTGTGGCAGGCAAATCGCGGACTGCCATTCGCATCAGGAGAAGAATTTGATCATGAAATCTCATCGCACGCAGTTGCGGGTCGCGCTGTTAGTGGTCACGCTTTGCGGCGCAGCTTGGGCGCAGGATACGGCCTCACTCACCGGCACAGTTACCGATCCGAGTGGAGCGGCAGTCCCCCACGCTCAAATCGCGGTTAAGAACGCGGAGCATGGCATCAATCGCACCGCCACCACGAACGATAGCGGCGATTACCTGGTTGCCTCTTTGCCAATCGGTTCCTACGATTTGACGGTTACCGCGACCGGTTTCAAGAAATACGAAGCGAAGGGCGTTGTGCTGAACATCGCGGAAAAAGCTCGCGTCAACGTGGCGCTGCAGGTGGGCACCATCAGCACAGAAGTGATCGTCGAAGGCTCGGAAGTGGCCCAGGTGGAAACGCAGTCCTCCGATTTGGGAAACACGGTTAGCGGCAAAGAAATCAGCCAGCTGGAACTCAACGGGCGCGACTTCACCCAACTGGTGGCGCTGGTTCCCGGAGTTACCGACCAGTCCGGAGCGGATGAAGGCGAACCGGGGGCGTCTACCGTGGCTTTCAGCATCAACGGCGGACGCACCGAGTACAACAACTTTGAGATTGACGGTGGCGATGCCCTCGACAATGGCAGCAACTCCACGCTGAATGTCTATCCAAGCATTGACGCAATCGCAGAAGTAAAAGTGCTCACTTCCGAGTATGGGGCCCAGTATGGCCGCAACGGTTCAGGCACGGTTGAGGTGGAGACCAAGTCCGGGACGAATCATTTTCACGGCGATTTGTACGAATTCCTGCGCAACGACGCTTTCAATGCCACCCCGGAATTCGAAAGCTCGGTTCCGGCGTACAAAAAGCACGATTTCGGTTTTACCATAGGCGGTCCGGTGTTTATTCCCGGCCACTACAACGCAGACAAGCAGAAGACGTTTGTCTTCTGGTCGGAAGAATGGCGCCGCGAACTCACGCCGGCAGCGGGGTTCTTTTCCTCCACGTCGGTGCCGACCATGGCCGAACGCGGGGGAGATTTTACCGACGACTGTCCTAACGTGAGTACCGGCTCTTTTAGCGACTGCCCTATCGTTGCGGGTTACACCAACGGCCAAGGCTACACGCCGAATTTAAATGTTGTCCCTGCATTTGTGGCGAATGCTTCCATCAATCAAGCGCTATTGGCGATGATCCCAGAGCCGAACATTTCTTCGGGGGCACTCGGTAGCGGTGTTCTCGATACGTGGTTTGCGACGCCCACCTTGCCAACGCACTGGCGGCAGGAACTCTTTAAAGTCGATCAAAACATTGGCGAGAAAGTTCGCGCCAGTTTCCGCTATATCCACGACTCATGGAATCAGCAGTATCCAGTTCCTCTTTGGACGAGTGGCACCAGTTTCCCTACGATTCAGACGAACTTCAATAACCCTGGCGTCAGCATGGTGGCGCGGATCACGGCGAATCTCTCCCCGACCCTCTTGAACGAATTTGTCGCCAGCTACACCACCGATCACATCAGCACGAACCTGACCGGACCATGGCAGCGTCCCAGCGGATTCCCCGCGATTGGACTGTACAACAATGGCTACGGCGGCAAAGTCCCAGGCATTAGCCTTTCCGGTGGAGAGTATGGTGGCGGTTTCGCCGAGGATCCAGGCTATGTTCCAGCCGGACCCCTGAACTCAAACCCTACGTTCACCTACCGCGACAGTGTCACCAAAATCGTTGGCCCGCACAACCTTCAGTTTGGCGCCTACGTGGTGAATGCGCATAAGAACGAGATTCCTCAGCCTGGGTATGGCGTGAATGGCCTGTTGTCTTTCAGCAACACCAGCACGGTTTCCAGCGGGAACGCCTTCGCCGACGTTCTTCTCGGCAACATTGGCGGATATACCCAGGAAGGCGCAGCGCTCAAGATGCATGAGGAATACAACATTTACGAAACCTACCTCCAAGATGATTGGCACGCCACCAAGCGGCTGACTCTGAATCTGGGTCTGCGGCTCAGTTTCTTCGGCACGTATCGCGAGAAGAACAATCTGGCGTGGAATTTCGATCCGGCGTTTTACGTGCCGGGAGCCAGCAGCGTCGATCCAACGACAGGTCTGGTAGACGGCAACCCTTACAACGGATGGGTCGACTGCGGAGTCACCCCTGGCGTTCCCGTCGGCTGCCTGAAGAACAAATGGTGGAATCCCGCGCCGCGCATCGGGTTTGCGTTTGACCCCAAGGGTGACGGTAAGTGGGCGATTCGCGGTGGCTACGGAATTTTCTTCGAGCACACGAACGGTAACGAATCCAACACAGAATCTCTGGAGTACGAAAGCAAGAGCACGCCGATCACCAGCATCCCCAATCCGCTGAACGCTGCCAGTTGTGGCGCAACCTCGGGATATGACTGCCTGAATTCGAGTCTGCTCGGCGTCTCGGGCGCCACCACCACTCCCTTGCAGTTTGTATCGCTTCCTAATAAGGCGATTTGGCCCTACATGCAGCAGTGGCATCTGGACGTGCAGCACGATATCGGCAAGAACACAATCGCCACAATTTCCTACGTGGGCAGTGCGGGCGTGCACCTCACAAGATCCTACGAATACAACCAGATCGTGCCCATTCCCGCCAGCCAAAACCCGTATGCTCCGGGTCAAGTCATTAACGGCGGCCCACTCTCGCCGAACCCGAATCTGCCTTTTCCGGGGTCGTTCGATTGCAGTTGGGGACCGGGAAACGATCAGCCGAACGTGACCGTCGATGCCTACGGCGTCCCAACGAACGCCATAACCTCTTACGGGACACCGATTCCTTACAATGCTCCCACGACGCCCGGAGGAGTAGCGTCGGGCGCCGCGGTTAATTTGTTCGTGGCCTGCGGAAATACTTCCAGCCCCTTCCGCCCATACGCCGGTATCGGCGACATCCAGCGCAAGGACCAAACGGGATCTTCAAACTACAACGCACTGGAAGTCTCGCTCCGCCACAGCATCGGTGGTTTGGAACTGAACGCTGCCTACACCTACAGCCACTCCATCGATGATTCCTCCGACTACAACGACACGGGATTCGTGAACTCCTACAACCTCAATGCTTACCGGGCCAGCTCGAATTTTGATCAGCGCCACAACATTACGCTGGCCTATGTATACGATTTTCCGTTCTTTAAAGGAAAAGGACTGGTGCACACGATTGCAGGCGGCTGGCAATGGTCTGGCATCACCTTGATCCAGAGTGGTTCGCCGTTCAGCGTTTACAACGAGGGGTTGCTAGCGACCGCGGATAATGCCGGGGTGGGCAACGGGTTTTCGACCGCTCAATCGTATCCCGACTTGATCGGCAATCCGAAGCAAGGAGTTTCGAGCAGCGCGTTGGCAGGTCCTCTATCCGGTTTCGGTCCTCTTCTCTACAATCCGGATGTGTTCGTGCTGCCCACCGGACTCACGTTCGGCGATGCCGGGAGAAACATCCTGCGCAATCCTTGGCGGACGAATTTTGATATGGCATTGATCAAGCATTTCCCTGTCACCGAAGGCAAGTACTTTGAATTCCGGGCCGAGGCCTTCAACGTGTTCAATCACGTGGAATACACCTGGTTGGGAGGCGATGCCGGTTCGGCAGCCGACAATTCCGGACGGGGAACAAATTCCAATGAAATCGCATGCTATGGCGGCGCCAATAACTCGGCGGGCGATCCAAGCTGCGCAGGCAGTAGTTACCTCCGTTCCGCGGGCACACACCTGCCGCGCATCATGCAACTCGCGCTGAAGTTTATTTTCTAAAGGGTCCGCAGATAGTGAGGATGAATCCCGAGTTTCAGAAAGTCGAAATTGATTATGGGCGCCTAGTGTCCCAGTTGGACATGCAGCGGCGCTGCCACTGCCTCTAACGCGTGTTCCAAGTCGGCGATCAGATCGTCTGCGTTCTCGATACCAACCGAGAGCCGGATCAACTGCTCGGTCACTCCCATCTTGGCGCATTCTGCGGCGGGAATCATGGCGTGCGACGTCAGAACTGGGATCGACACCAGCGATTCCACTCCGCCCAAGCTCGGCGCCAGCGTGAACAGGCGCATGGCCTCGCTCACGCGCCGCGCGTCTTCGCCGGTGCCTTCAATTTCAAAGCTGACCATGCCTCCGCCGCCGCTCATCTGCTCGCGCGCTATGGCGTACTGAGGATGGCTCTTGAGAAACGGATAATTGACGCTCCGCACCTTGCCGTGTTCGGCCAGGAATTCCGCTACGCGCTGCGCGTTCTCATTCTGCCGCGCCACGCGCACCGCCAGCGTCTTTAGTCCGCGGACAAGAACCCACGAGGCATGGGGATCCATGCAATTTCCCAGGATTGTACGGGTCTCCCAGATTCTCTCGATCAATTCGTTTCGTCCTGTCACGACGCCGCAGATCAGATCGGAGTGCCCGGCAAGGTACTTCGTTCCCGCATGCATCACAAGGTCGATGCCGAATTCCGCCGGGTGCTGGTTGATGGGCGTGCCAAACGTGGAGTCAATCATGCTGAGCAGATTGTGTTTCTTGGCCAGCGCCGCCACCTTCTTGAAGTCGACCACGCGCAGGGTGGGATTGGTCGGAGACTCCAGGTAGAGCAGCTTCGTATTGGGACGGACCGCGCGCGCGTATTGCCCATACTCCGTGGTATCGACGAATGTGGTCTCGATACCCATCTTGGGCAGCCACTGCGAGAGAAACTTGTTCGCGCCGCCATAAATATCGCGTTGCGCTACGATGTGATCGCCGCTCTTGAGCAGAGCCATCAGCGTCGTCGTTATCGCGCCCATGCCGGAGGCGAACGTCAGCGCGGCGTCTACACCCTCCAACGCCGCGATTGTCTTCTCCGCGACCGTATTCGTTGGATTGCCGTAGCGCGTGTAAAAGTGGTCGGTGCGGCTGGCGCGCAATTGTTCGTCGTTGTCGGTGACTTCGAAGGTGGAAGTCTGATAGATCGGGGTGGCCAGCGGACCGTTTTTCTTGTCCAGATCCGCGGCGCCGCGCACCGCCTTCGTTTCGGAGTGCCTTTTCATGGATTCCTCGCTCCTTCCAGACTAATTGCGGGAGGGAACTCCGGCAAGCGAAGCGATGCGCACGCACCATTTATAATTCCACATTCATGAATCTTGGCCTGAAAGACCGCGTTGCTCTCGTAGCCGCTTCCAGTCAGGGGATTGGCCGCGCCACCGCGGAAGCCTTTGCCGCTGAGGGTTGCCGCATTGCGATGTGTGCGCGCAACCAACAGACTCTGCAGGCCGCCGCGGAAAAGATCAGAAAACAGTACAGCGCAGAAGTGGTTGCCGAAGCCTTCGACGTCACGGATGCCGCAGCGGTCCAGCGGTTCGTTGCCGCCGTGGCCGAAAAATTTGGCAGCGTCGACATTTGCGTAACCAACGCGGGTGGTCCGCCCGCCAAAGGCTTTCTCGCAGTTACGCTCGAGGAATGGCAGCGTGCCATCGATTTGAACTTTCTGAGCACGGTCTATTTCGCGCGCGAAGTGATTCCCCACATGCAGCGGAAACGCTGGGGCCGCATCCTCACGCTCACATCGATCACCACGAAGCAGCCGGTGGTCGATTTGGTGCTCTCTAATGCGGTCCGTGCGGCGGTGGTCGGGCTGGTCAAGAGCCTGGCCAACGAATTTGGCAAAGATGGAATCCTGGTCAACAACGTCGCTCCCGGCTTTACGGCGACCGACCGACTAAGGGAGTTGGCTAGAGCCCGCAGTTCCGCCTCAGGAAAGAGCGAACAGGAGGTTTTCGACGGCTGGGCCGCCGATGCTCCGCTGCGGCGTCTGGGTGAGCCTCGCGAAGTTGGCGAGACCATTGTTTGGCTCGCCTCCGAGCGCGCTTCTTACATTACCGGCCAAACCGTGCTCGTAGACGGGGGCATGTATAAAGGGCTATAGATCTACCCAGACTGCACGCGATTATGAAACACCTCGCTCTTTCATTACTTCTCGCCTTTGCCGTGCCAGGCGTCTCGTCTTTCGCCGCCGCCCAGGCCCGTCCGTTCCCCGGCCAGGACGTGCAGCAAATCTACCAGCGCCTGCTCCCACAGATTGAAAAGATCCCGGCCTTCGACCACCACGCCCACCCGGGCTTCGCGGACGATCCCGACGTTGACGCCATGGCCGCGCCTCCTGATGCCAGTGCGGCGTTGCGCACGCGCGACGATAATCCTGAGTTGATTGCCGCGGCCAGGGCGCTGTTCGGGTATCCGTATGCCGATCTCTCAGCTGAACATGCCAAGTGGCTCGTCACCAAGAAGGCTGAACTGAGGAAGCAATACCCCGGCACTGGCTACTTCAACATGATTCTCGACAAGTTCAACACCGAGAGTTCCGTCGCCAACCGCGCCATGATGCCGGATTATCTCGATCCCAAGCGCTTTCCCTGGGTGTTCTTCGCCGACTCTTTTATGTGGCCCTTCAACAACGAGCGCGAGACTGGGCGCAATCCTGACGAGGGAGTCTACATCCCGCTGCAAGAGAAAATGCTGCATCGTTGGATGCAGCAGGAGAACGTCGCAAAGCTTCCCGCTGATTTCGATGGTTATCTGAAATTTATCGGCCAGGTACTGGAAGACAATAAGAGGAAAAACGGCATAGCGATGAAATTCGAAGTTGCCTACTTCCGCCCCACTACCTTCTCCGATCCCACGCGAGACCAGGCCGCGGATCTTTATGGTCGCTACGTCCGGGACGGCATTCCCAGCGAAAAGGAATACCGCACTTTTCAGGACTACATTTTTCGCTATCTGATTCTAGAAGGGGAACGGCTGCATCTTCCCGTGCACATTCACACGGCGGTCGGCATCGGCGACTACTTCAATCTGTCGCAGAGCAACATTATGAATCTCGAAAGCGTGCTGCGCGATCCGCGCTACCGCGGCACGACGTTCGTAATGATCCACGGTGGCTATCCGCTGGAGCGGGAGGCCGTCTGGCTCGCTGCCATGAAGAACGTTTACCTGGACTCTTCTTTTGGCGAACTTGCCCAATATCCATCCGCCTTCAAGGAGACACTCAAGATGTGGCTGGAAACATTTCCCGATAAGATCACTTTTGGGACGGACTGCTTCCCGTACAATGAAGTTCTGGGCGCGGAAGAAAGTTACTGGCTGGGGGCGGAATCGTCGCGCACGGCCCTGGCCGCGGCCTTGGCCGAGATGGTCTCGGAAAATGAAATCAGCGAAGGCCGGGCGCTGGAACTAGCCCACGGTTATTTGCATGACAATGCGGTGAAGTTGTACGGAGACAGGGTCCACTGAAGCAAGCGGATTTCTTCGAGAAAGTGCGAATACGAATCCCAATGGCACTAAAACTGAAAAAGACTTCATCCAACCAAAAAGCAAACGACAAGAAGTCCCACTCGCGGGCTCAGCGCGCCGTCACCAAGCGCCCGGCCGGCAAGGCGAAACTTCAATATATCCCCTGGCACACGATTCCGCTCGAAGAGCTCAACCCCCTTCTGCAGCGGCAATTCGTGGTGGGCCAGGAAATTATGCTGGCACGCGTGCTGCTGAAAAGAGGATGTATCGTTCCTGAGCACAGCCACCACAATGAACAACTCACCTACATTCTGGATGGCGCGTTGAAGTTCTGGATCGACGGGCGGGAAATTGTCGTCCACGCGGGCGAAATGCTCTGTATCCCCGCGCACTTGCCGCACAAGGCCGAGGCGCTCGAAGACACGGTGGATCTCGACGTCTTCACTCCTCCCCGGGCGGATTGGATCAACAAAGCGGACCAATATCTGCGGGGACAGAAATAATCTCCGACTCCATGCCTCCTTCCGCCACGTCTAAGCCAGGTGCCGATAAAGCGGGCTCCGAGGCCAGCCCGCCTAAATCCACGTTTCGTTTTCGCTGCGTAGGTTGCGGTTCGATCACTCACTCCGCTGCCCAAGATTTTCGCTGCTCGCAGTGCGGCAACCTACTCGAGATCACCGATCCTTCATGGAACGCCGCCAGTCTCAACGCTGCGGCACTGAAATCCCTCTGGCATGACCGTCGCTCCTCAAATCTGCCCCTCGACCTCAGCGGCGTGTGGCGGTTCCGCGAACTTCTGCCCGCGTCCGAATTCGAGCAGCATGTTATTACCCTGCGAGAAGGCAACACGCCGCTCTACGAACTTCCGCAGTGCTCGCGTGACACGGGCGTTCCGCGCCTCTATGCCAAGCATCAGGGGATGAACCCGACCGGCTCGTTCAAGGATGCGGGCATGACCGTGGCTGCCTCATTCGCGCGCCAGGCCGGGTATCGGTGGGTAGCTTGTGCTTCGACGGGAAATACGTCGGCATCGATGGCGGCCTATGCCGCGCGCGGAGGCATGCGCAGTCTGGTGCTCGTGCCCGAAGGAAAAATCTCGTGGAGCAAACTATCGCAGGCCCTGGATTATGGCGCCCTGACCTGCCAACTCCGCACCGATTTTGACGGGTGTCTTCGCCTGCTGCAGGAACTGGCGCGGCGCGCTCCCGTCTATCCATTGAATTCCATCAATCCGTTCCGCCTGGAAGGGCAAAAAACTCTCGCGTTCGAATTGCTGGAGCAACTCGACTGGCAGCCACCCGATCACATCATCGTGCCCGGCGGTAACCTGGGCAACAGTTCCGCCATCGGCAAGGCCCTGCTGGAAATGCGCGACATCGGACTCACTCCACGTCTGTCGAAGTTATCTGTAATCCAAGCCGAAGGCGCCAATGCATTGGTGCGCACTTTGCGCGAAGCTGGAGGCAGGCATCTTGTTAGCGTTCAAGCCGAGACTCGTGCCACGGCGATTCGCATCGGCAATCCCGCTTCGTGGGAAAAGGCAGTAAAAGTTCTTCAAGCTACCGGCGGGTCGTGCGAACAGGTGAGTGAACTCGAGATCGCTCAGGCGAAAGCCGAAATCGGCGCCGAAGGCATTGGCTGTGAGCCCGCCTCCGCGGTTACACTCGCGGGTTTGAAGAAATTGTTGCGGCAGGGCTTCGTGAAACCGGAAGAAACCGTCATCCTGGTTCTCACCGGAAGTCTGCTGAAAGATCCTGATTTCACAATGGAATTCCATCGTGGCGATCTCTTTCAGGGCACCGCGCACGAACGCGAAAGCGCCTCACTGAATCCTTTCCGTCACCCTCCCGTCGTCCTCGATGCCACTCTGAGCGCGGTGATAGAAACTTTGGAGCGGGCTGAGAAGTCCGAGCCCACGCACTCCGATGTCTAAGACGAAGATTTCACGCCCAGCTCCGTTGCACCTGGCCCTGCCAGCGACCTCCGCCAATCTAGGCCCAGCTTTCGACGCCGCCGCTCTTGCGATGGATCTCTACATTACAATCGATGCCCGGCCTGCCACCGGTTTCTCGATTAACGCGACCGGACGCGATCAAGAAATCTGCGGGGCGATTGAAAATCACCTTATCTTCACCACCTACCGAGAGATACTCCAAACACAAGGTGAGGAAGCCGTCCCCCTATCCCTGCGAATCAGAAACGACATCCCGATCGGCAAAGGCTGCGGGTCTTCCGCTGCTGCCCGCCTCGCCGGCATCGCCCTGGCCAATCATTTTGGCCGCTTACGCTGGACCGATGCCCAAATCATCGGCGAGGCCTCCCGCCGGGAGCAACACCCGGATAACGTTTCCGCCTGCTGGATGGGTGGTCTCACCGTGGCTCGCATGTCTGGGGAAGCCGAGGTCCAGGTGGTCTGCATCCAGCCGAAAGGGAAGTGGCCGCTATTGCTTGCTGTCCCGCAGGAGAGCCTCTCCACTGAAAAGTCACGCCGCGTTCTCCCGGCGCATTATCCTCGCGGCGACGCAGTCGCTAACATCCAGAACTCCATGTTTCTCCTGGCTGCCTTCATTCAAGGGCGTCACGCCTTGCTCTCAGCTGCGCTCGAAGACCGCATCCACCAACCCTACCGCGCGCCGCTCTGCCCTTTGCTCCCCTGTCTGCAGAAATTGACTGGGGAGCCAGGCGTCCTGGGGGCGGCCCTCAGCGGCGCGGGACCGTCGGTCGTTGTTTTCCTTGATCCGCGATCCTCGGCGTACAAAACGAAGAAATCTGTCGCCGCGTATCTTGCCAGCGGTGGATTTCGGGCCGAACTGCTCCTCACATCCATCACGCCACGCGGCGCCCGGCTTTAAGACAAAACGCGAGACCCGAAAGAAATGACCCCCGGCAAGGACAGTCAAAGAATCCTCGCATTTGCCTGCCTGTGGTAAAGTGAACGGCAAGACGGCACTCCAGTGCCATTTACCTGGGAGGGCATCCCGGATATTTTTAGTCTCCCCCCCGAATCGAAACTTTCTCTTCTTGGACGTGTTTATGTTAACCGTACGGGTCGTGGCTTCCTTGGGAGCTCGGGAGGTTTCTTCGGGGTAGGTGAGAATGAAGCCGAGAATGCAAAATCACGTCCAGCCACGTGAGAGCGGCGCGCAGCGCAATCAGCAGGTCCGAGAGGAGATCGAGAATTTTCTTCGGGCCGTTGACTCATATCCCGAGTGCGCCGCTGAAGAACCCAGCCTCAGCTTCCGTCAGCACTTATCCAGTTTTTTCACGGTAGCTCACACCGCTCGTCCGCGGCGCCACTAACGGAGCACGACGTACGGATTTACCGGCTGGCTGGCGGCACGATGCCGTTCATGCGCAGATATTCCACCATCTGTCCGTAGTGGTCGAAACCATGGGCGGCAACGCTCGTCGCCAGCCCGAGCCGCGTCACCGATCCTTCTCCGAACGGACTTTTTAGCGGTTCCACCAGGTTCTTGTCATCGATGGTTTGGACGGCCTTGTGCACGTAGGCAAATGAATCTTTCAAGTAGGTGAGGATCGCCGACTTGGTCTTCACCGATGCGGGACCGGATTCCTCCCCTACGTCCACTGGAACCTTTGCGCCTAGAATTGCCGCTCCAAAAATATAATTCACGGCGGCCACGTGCTTGATCTGCTCGCCGAACGTGCGGACGCCTTTAAACTGGCCACTCGTCGGCGCAAATCCGAACTTGTCTTCCGGCATCGCTTCCGCCGCCGGGACAAACTCATGCTCGATGTTCGCGACCGTCTGATCCAACACCTGCGCGACGGTGCGGTGTTCGTCCATGCCTTTACTGTCCTGGGCCGTGCCAGCGGCTGCCAGGGACAGCAAGCAGAATGCAAGACAGCTAAACTTCTTCGTCATGATGACTCCTCCTTTTTAGATAGTCCGAAATCAAGATGACCACTTTTCTGTCCCACCGCGTCCTTTGTTGCGAGGTCTTGTTCTTCCTCCCGCAGCTCACTATGAGCTGGAAGAATTCACCACGCCAAACGGCCACTGCCTGCCACGCCAGGCTCGAATCACATAAATCAGGACGCCTGCCAACAAGACTACTACCGCATATCGGACTTCCTTCATCCAGTTCTCGCGATTAAACAAGATAAAGAGAAATCCCGCAATCGCGACCAGGGCCGGTAGGGGATAAAGCCACATGCGAAAGGGACGCGCCATCTCCGGCCGCCGCACGCGCAGAATAATCAGGCCTACCGCCTGCACCAAGAATTGCACGAGGATGCGAATCACCACCAGAGCCGCGATCGCATCTTTCAACCGGAGGAAGCAGAAAGCTGCCGCAACCGCTCCCAGCGCCAGCAGCGAAACGTGCGGAAAGCGGTGCACCGGATGCACCTTCGCCAATGCCCGAAAATAATTCCCATCTTTTGCCGCCGCGTAAGGCACGCGCGAATACCCCAGCATCAGCGAAAATACCGAGGCGAACGCCGTCACCATCACCAGCCCCGTCACCACGCGCGCGGCCCACACCCCATAAATCCTCTGCATGAACACAGACACAATGTACAACCCGCCATTGTTCTGTCCTCCTTGCACGATCTCGCGCCACGGCACCACTGCCAGGATGCATACATTCATTACTAGATATAGACCGGCCACCAGCGCAATGGAAAGCAGCAATGCTCGCGGAATATTTCTCCCCGGGTCCTGCACTTCGTCGCCCAGGAAGCAAACGTTGTAATAACCCCAGTAATCGTAAGTCGCGATCAGCATAGCTCCGCCCAGCCCCAAAAAAAAGCTCCGCGAGAGAGTAAACGCGCCCGCGGGGAAATCGAACGCCTGGGCCGCGTTAAAGTGCGTGAGCCCCGCGAAGATGATCCAGCCGATGGTTCCCATCACGCAAATCCAAAGGGCCTTCGTTAGTCTTCCAATCACTGTGATCCGCCGGTAGAGCAGGAGGATTGCGAGGAGGCATGCTCCAATCGCCACGGCCGTCCCCGGGGTCACGATCCAACTCACCTGCAACGCGCCCGCCCACGGTATGTGCAAAACGGCGCTGTGTGCGGCGTACACCGTTTCCAGGCGCGGCCAGTAATAGGCCGCGTATCCCGCCAGCCCGATGCAGCCCGTTGCAATGGAAAGAGGGGCGCTGAACGAAAGTTGCCAAATGAAAAGAAACGAAATCAGGCGTCCCATTTTCTGCGGGCCGTAAATCTCACGCAGATAGCGATACGATCCGCCCGACCCCGGCATTGCCGCACCGAGCTCCGCCCACACCAGCCCGTCGCACACCGCAAATAGCGCGCCCACCACCCATCCCAGCATGGCCTGCGGTCCACCCATCGCGCCCAAAATTAGCGGCATGGTGATGAACGGCCCCACGCCGATCATGTCAATCATATTGAGCGCAGTAGCGCTCCCCAGCCCCATTCCGCGGAGCAGGCCGGGAGAATTCGAACCATTTTGCGAAGGAGCCTGCATTCGTGGAAGGACCAACGACGAACGACCAAGATCGACTCTCGACCCCAACGCTAACGACTGCCTTCATGCCCGGCGCTCAACAGATTCACATACAAGCGCACCGCTCCCGGCACTCCCGCCGGCAACTGCCGGAAGAACGCGTATCCGGTGTAGATATACGTTCCCTTCCCGTATTGCGCACGCAGCAGTCCGCCTTGCTGTGCAGCTTCACCCGGATCGTGGCAAGCCAACAACGGTTGGTAATGCTCGTCCCATTTGTCCATGAAGTACAAACCCCGTTCCTGCACCCAACCGTCGAAATCGCGGGCCGTGATCGCATTGGGATAATGAAATACTCCGTCTTCCGGCGACAGGATCTGCACCGCCGCATCTTCCACCGAAACCCTCGCCCGGCTCAGTTCCGCCGAGTATGGCATGAAGTGGCCGCTATTGAAATCCGCCACACCGCTGTTGTACTGCACCACGAGCGTTCCACCCGCCGCAACAAAGTCAAGCAGTTTCTTGTTATTCGCCGCGAGGTCTTTCTGCGTATCGTAGGCCCGAATCCCCAGGACGATAGTTCCGTACTGGCTCAACTCTTCGCCAGCCAGTTTCTCCGGTGCAATCAAGGTCACGTCCATCCCCACTTGCTTCAGCACGGTGGGAATGTCATCGCCCGCTCCCATGATGTAACCAATTTTCAAACCATGCGGAGCCTTTACGTCCACAATGCTAACGCGTTGGACTGCCGGCTGGTAGTAGTAGAAGCTGCCCAAATCCTCACGTGTCACCAGGGTGTAGCCTTCGCTGAATTTCTCGTCACCGGCTTCTAGCATGGCCCGAATTTTCGCTCGCCCTTCCTGCAAGCCAGCAGGGAAGACCTTGAACCGAAAATCCTGTTTCTCTCCGCGCCTCGTGAACTCCACCGCAAACTGGGCAGGCTCCGAGCGCCAGCCTTTTGGCAACTCCAACCGCAAGACTCCTCGCGTCTCACGGCTCAGATTGCTGGTCACGCCCACCGCCACCGTCGAACTAGCGCCGTTGTGCGTAGAAATCACCTGCGTACCCGGTTCCAGCGCGACGGAATATGCCGGAACAACGGCCAGCGGACGCGCGCGCTCCTTCCCGCTGTCATCCAGAAAGGGTGTCACCACGGTCGCCCCAATGCGATTCTTCGCGGTTACGCCGCCCGCGGCTGCGACCGAATACTCCACCCGTGCACGCAGCAGCGGAGGCGGGAACGGCAGCGTCGCATATTTATCGTCGTCGATGTGATTCAGACTCTCGGTATCGGGATCATCGCGATGCCAATACGGCCGCGTGTAAGCCGCATCCTTCGGTACCCGCAAACGAAATACCGCGTGCTCACTGTCTCCCGGCCTGATGGCAACCCGCCTCATCTTATCGGAAATCGTGCCCCATCCCTCCGGCACCTCGAGCTTCAGTCCGTCAACGTACAGTTTATCTTTCGATCCATTGTGAAAATCCACGGCAACCAGAAACTCCTGCCCCGGCGAAACCGTGGTCATTGCGTCTATTTCCTTCTGGATTTCCCTGGCGGCCTCCTTTGCGGGGCCACCCTCTAGCGATGCTCGAAGAACCAGCGTCGCTTGCAGCGTTGTGTTCAAAGCGTCATTGAGGGCTGTCTCCGCCCGTTCACGCTTCTTCTCCAGCCGCGCGAGCAGATCAGCCTTGGCCGTGGTGCTGAGAGTGGCTTTGCTGACTTCCGCGCTCACAGGCCCAAATCGGTTGATAACTTCCATCAGAGGCTCCGCTGCCGCGGAAGGATCCTTCCCCTTCGCATCGTCCGTCGCTTCGGAAATCTTCTTCGCAATCTCCGTAAGTTCAGATCGCAACCGCGGAACCTGCGCTTCTTCGCTTCCCAATTGCGTGGCCAGTCCTGGTAGTGTGGTATCGATGCCATCAAAGAAGTCTTCTTCATGCCCATCTTTATCCAGGCGCGCTGGCTCCACTGACTCCACCAGTTTGTAGAACGTAAACCTGTCTCCCGGATCGACGGTCCAGTTCGCAGATCCCTGCGACAGTTGATGCCGCAGTCCTTGCGTGGCGAACTGTACATAGGACGCTCCCAGATCCGCGCTCGGCTCACCGGTATTCAATTTCACCGTCCAATTTGCATTCGGACAACTCATGGCGCCAAACCCGCACACATTGCCGATGTAGAGCTTCTTCGCCTGCCAGGGCTGGAGCCCCTGCACGATTTGCTCGGGAAACCGTTTAGGATCGGCTGCCGCACGGTACGCCTCTCTGGTCAGGATGCTGGAAGCCTGGTGGTGCCCATGTCCATCCCGGTCTGTACCGGAAAAGCGCGCCACCAGCACATCCGGACGAAACGTACGAATCACCCTAACCATGTCGGCCAGCGCTACATCATGTCCGCCCCACTTCGCAAAAGTCTCGTCGGCGCTTTTCGAGAATCCAAAGTCAGCTACGCGTGAGAACCGTTCCTGAACGCCGTAATACTCATCCGCCGCCAACAATTCCAGAGTCCGGAGCACGCCCAACACGTCCGACAAATTACTGCCGACTTTGTTCTGTCCGCCCTCACCGCGATTGAGCGTCATCAACAGCACGCTTGCTCCGCGCCCGCGTGATTCCAGGGTTAGCATCCCGCCATCTTCGTCATCCGGATGCGCCACCGTCTGCATCAGACGCGCGGTCGTGCCCAGCCGCCGCAGCTCCTGCCGCAAGCCGAGGGTTCCTTGATCTTGAGGAATCTCGGAAGGAGATCCCTGATAAGGCAGTTGAGGGAAGTCCGTTATGAGCGATTGTTGATTTTCAACAGCCTGTGGCACAGCAACCGGATGCGCGGAGCTTTCCCCGGTCCTTTGCGGCGAGGCCGCAAGCAGGATGGGAAAGACCGCAAGAGTCAATAAAAGTGAAGAGTGGAATGATGCAGCTCTTCTGAGGCGCGGGAATATCTCATCCAAGTGGCTCGCGAAATGGCCAGACTCCGAATATTTCACCCTACAAGGATGGGGCCTACCCCCGCTCGGACGCAAATTCTTTCCTCACGTGCACCCTGGAGGCTTAGTCGATATATTCTCGCGGTAGCGCATCGGAGACCGGTGACGTAAATTCGATTGTGGAAAGCGAGAGGGTGTAAGTTGGCTTTTTGTCTAGCGAGCAGAAGCCGATCCTGGAAGGAAACCTACACCCGATGGCGGAGATAGTCCCAATCACCGAGCATTGCCAACATTCTCTGGCGCGCGGCAGCGGGGAGATCACCAGCAATATTGCCGACGTCGCCCAGGCGGCGGAGAGCACATCCCGGGGCGCCAGCGATACCCAGAAGGCAGCGCAGCTGTTGGTGCAGATGTTCACGCAACTGCGCAGCCCGGTTGAGCGCTTTAAGATCAACGGGAATCGGAATGGCCGCGGGAACGCGACTCAATCGCTGAGCGCCGGCGCACATGCGGGCTCATGAGATCCGGGTCCGCAAGAATCGGTCAAGGGTGTGCCGACGCACCTTTCCCTCGCCCTCAAACTCCGGCGCAGGTAGCAAAGCAAGTGGCGCGATGGGTCGGTTGAACCGTCGTAGTCGGTTCGACACCGCCCGCGACATTGTCCAGTTCGGGCTCGTCCAGATCCCGTAGAGTGATTTTCTTGATTCCGAGTTTCTGGTTTTTCTGCGCTTCCTCGATTGCGAGTTTCGTATGCTTCTTCATTTCATCGCTCCGATGCGAATGGTAGTAACTCTGACTCCTCAAAACGGCTTGACGGTAGCGTGCGCGAAGGCTAGAAACACCAAATGCCCGTCGCGTTTTGCCCTAGGCATCCCGCGTGCAGCCTCATCACTAACGTAAGGCGCAGCATTCACCAACCTTGGCCGTGTCCGTGACGCATACCTTACAGCTTTGGACGGGGCAAGTAGCACTGGTAAGTACCCCGCCGGCCATCCCGTGCATGATCGGCTCATCCAAGTCCCGCAGGGTCACCTTCTTGATACCAAGTTTCCTGAGCTTTTTCATTTTTAGTCTCCTTTGCGTTAGAAGTTTGGTTTTCAGTTTCAGAATTCGACCCGCCTGGAGAAATGTTACGTCCCGGCGCGCCACCTTCACTGGAGTTGCCGATTGCTCATTTCCCCTAAGCCATCGTTAAGAGCAGCATTCAGGTTTGCCGGTTTCGACTGTAGCTCCACAGTAAATCGGGCAAGTAGATTGGATCTGGCTGTACCCGCCGGCCATCACTTCCAGCTTGAGCTCATCCAGGTTTCGCAGGGTTACTTTCTTAATTGCGAGCTTGTTTAGCTTTTTCATTTCGAGCCTCCTCTGAGATGTGCGAACGAATTGGCACGGGCACCACAACGCGACCATAGTACTGCTGCGCCGCAAACCAAGGCTGCACCGCCCACGCTTGTTACGAAAACCGAACAAGGTCTTAACGCCCAAAGCCGCACGGGGCCTCACTGCGCCGGACACCACCCGCAGTTTGAAGAATCGCGAGCTGTGGAAATTGCCAGGCCAGCCGGACCCACGGGAAGGAACGTCATCCAAAGAAGCGCATGAAGCCGGAGGCCGGGAGATCGGGCACGAGGAACGTTTCATTTTTGAGTCCTGCAGCGCGCAGCAGGGCTTCGGCGGCCAGATATCCGCTGCGGACCGCGCCTTCCATGGTGGCGGGCCAGCCGGTGGCGGTCCAGTCGCCGGCGAGGAAAACGCGCGGCCAGGCTGTGGCTTGCTGCGGACGGTAGGCGTCGATGCCGGGGCGGGGCGAGTAGGTGGCGTGAAGCTCTTTGATCACGGTGGACTTCACCAGGTTCGCCGCACGCGCCGCGGGAAAAAATTCGCGGACTTCTTTGAGCGCAAGATCGACGATCTCGCCGCGCGACTTGTCGATGAGGCTCTTGGAAGCGCTGACGACCAGTTCGATGTAACTGCCGGCATCTTTTTCGGCGGCTGCGCCGCGCGTGGCCAGAAGGCGCGATTTGTGGAACATCCATTGAATCGTGCGGTCGAGGAGGACGGCGTGGTCGAGATCGCTGATCTGGCGGTCGAACCAGAGGTGAATGCCGGTGATAGGAGCGGATTCGAAGTGGGTGAGTTTCTCGCGGAGGGGCGCGGAATCAGAAGTCTCGGGCAGAACGCGGGCGAGGGCTTCGAAGGGCAGGGCGAGGACGAGATAGTTGAAAGTTGATTCTTCCTGGCCTGCACGAATGCGCACTTGCGATGCTTCGGGGGAAAAGATTTCCAACGAGTTGCGGAAGCGAATCTCGCCACCTCGGGCGCGAACGTAGTCTCCGGCGGCGTTGTAAAGCTCGGTCAAGGGGATGCTCGGAACGCCCATGTGGCGCGCCGCCGGCGACTTCATCGATTCGCGGACGACCTGCGCCGCATAGGAAATCGAAATCAGGTCGAGATCCTCGCTGAGCGCGCTCACCAGAATCGGTTTCCAGAAACGTTGGATGGAGTTCTCGGTTTGTCCGTGCCGCCGGCACCACTCGAGAAATGAGCGGCCCGTGTCTGGTCGCGAGGTGAGGGTTAGAGCCGCGATGGCGCGCGAAATTGCGAGTTTGTCTTTTACGGAGAGGAATGGAAAGCGCAAAAACGAAGGCGCAGTGTGCAGCGGCGCCGGCAGCGGCGACGCGCGCATCACGCTGGCGCGGCCGCCGGGTTCGATGAAAGTCATTTCGTCGTACCAGCGGATTTTGTCTTCCACGCCGATACGCCGATAGAACTCGACCAGGTTGGTGCAAACGCGAAACAGGACGTGCTGGCAGTTATCGACGACCTCGCCGGTGCCAGGATGCTCGTAGGAAGAAGCGCGGCCGCCGAGATAAGGGCGGCGCTCGAACAGGGTGACACGAAAACCGGAGTCCGCCAGCGCGCAGGCCGCAGCCAATCCAGCGAGGCCGCTGCCAGCCACAGCTACTCTAGGTTGCGTTGAACTCTGGCTCATGCAGGATTCTAGCTCACGGCGGGAAGATGGCCGCTGCCCCGGCGCATCTCGGCGGGCTGACCCCCGTCGATTCTACTGGCTCACCGGCCCGTTTCCAAAGATTCGTTTGTAGGTTGCCTTGCTGACTCTCTCGGGATTCTCGTTCAGATGCCAGATCCTTTCAGGCGCACGCCCCGGGCGCAACAGGTCAATATAGGCCTCATGGCTGACAAAGCCGCTGTTCATTCGAAATATCAACCGCTGTCCGCCCAGTTCAATCGTGGCCTGAGCATCATTTTCACTGTAATCAGTAGAGGACTCACGCACGACCTCCCCACCTACCTTTCGCTTGGACCAGCCGGCGACGTTGTCGTAAGCGGGGCCGGGGGGAATTGCTCGAGCGCCATCACGCCATTCCTTTTCCTCCGCTGGGGTCATCGGCTCGAAATGTGCTCCGGACCATTTCATTGGAGTTGTTTCATTGAGAAGGCCTCCAGCGGAGATGGTTTTTCCGACGGCAAACACATTGCCGGACTGAAAATTATCAAAGGTATAGCGCTGTACCGTTTCTGGGGTGATGCGGAGCACTACCGCGTGATAGTGCTTCTTTTCAGGCCCCGATGCCCCGAAGGGAAAGATCTCTCTGACCATTTCCCCGAGGTATCTTAAGTAGGTGAAAGTGTAGCCGCTTTCAACCACGCCAATGAACACGTAAGCGTCGGATGAATTCCATACAAGGTCACCGTTGGATCGATCAATCACATAGTACACACGCAGCCAAGCGAGGGCCGAGACCGCCAGTCCCAACACGATCACAGCGACGATTATTCTTCGCCTGGCCAACGCTACCTCAATTACAGGATGACGCCTTCGCCCGGTCGTCTTCAGGTGAGGCGTTGTAGGAAGCCTTTCGCCAGAACGCGGAGTTTTTCGCTGACCGTGAGGCTCACTTTGCCGCTGAACACGTTGTACTGGCGATCGGCGATTTTTTCCAAGAGCTTGCGATAAATGTTCACCAGCACCCAGAGCGCGGGTTGGCTGTCTTCCGAAATGTAGGCGCTCAATTGCTCGCCGGCCTGGTAGAACTCGCGGGCGCGATTGGCTTCGAGTTCGAGCAGAGGCCGGAAGCGCGCGGCATCCGGCGCGGCAAGCAGCTCCGCCGCCGACAGGCCGAACTTCTCCAAATCCTCTTCCGGCAGATACACGCGGCCCATCGCGGCATCTTCTTTCACGTCGCGAATAATGTTGGTGAGCTGGAAGGCCATGCCGCACTGCTCGGCCAGCGGCTCGGCCGCGGGATCGCGATATCCAAAGATGTGAATGCAGACCAGCCCTACCACCGACGCTACGCGATAACAATACACCTTCAGATCATCGAAGGTTTTGTATTGCACGGTCAGGCCCAAAGACGCAGCATTCTGGGAAAGCGGCGCGCCGGGGTTCTCAGCCGCGGAATCGACATCCATAGCAGTTCCCATGGCCAGCTCGTCGAGCAGCCCCGCGGGGATGGTATATCTGCGTTGCGCGTCGGTCAGCGCGACGAGAATGGGATCATCGCTGGGCTGGCCTTGCTGCGCGCGGTGCAGCGCGGACAGCCAGACATCGAGCTTGCAGCGGCGTTCCTCAAGGCTGAGGCTTGCGTCGTCGGCGATGTCATCGCAGCGCCGCATGAACGCATAGACCGCGCATAGAGCCTGCCGTTTGCGCTTGGGCAGAACGAGAAACGCATAGTAGAAATTTTTCGCGCTGGTGCGCGTGATGCCGCGGCACACCGAATACGCCATGGTAAGCTGCGCCGGAGCCGGACTCCACGGAATGGCCACGGGCTGCGCTCCCGCGCTCATAACAGCTTTCCCAGAGCGGCCCGCGCCACCAGCGCGAGCCTACGTGGCTTGGAGATTACGGGACGCCGCCCGAGCACGGCGAAACGCTGGCGCTCGATGGCGTTGAGAATCTCCTGGCCGCCGCGGCTGAACAGTTCGAGATCGACCGCCAACTCTTTGTTTACTTTCTTCACCAGGGGCAGGCCGCGTTCAAACCAGTCGCGCGCGCGCTCGACCTCAAACTTCATCATCGCGCAAAACGCGGACGTATTGCGGTTCTGCGCCAGGTCTTCCTCGTTCACCGAGTAGCGGCGCAAATCTTCGAGCGGCAAGTAGATTCGACCTTTGGCGTAATCCACCGTCACATCTTGCCAGAAGTTCGCCAACTGCAGCGCGGTGCAAGTGTAATCGGAAAGCTGCTGGCGCTCGGCATCGTGATAATCGCACAGGTAGAGAACGAGATGCCCGACCGGATTCGCCGAATAGCGGCAGTAGGCGAGCACGTCGTCGAAGGTTTCAAAACGCGTGACGGTCTGATCCTGGCGGAAGGCGACTAGAAGATCGGAAAACTCGTGTTTGGGAATTTCAAATTTCCGCACCGTCTCGGCCAAAGCCACAAAAACGGGATGCCGCGGACTGCCCTCGTAACATGCATCGAGTTCTGACTGCCACTCGTCGAGCAAGGCGAGCGAGGCCGCGGGGTCGCCGACTTCGTCGCCAAGATCGTCGGAGATGCGGCAGTAGGCGTAAACGTTCAGGAAATCCTGGCGCAGTTTCTTGGGCAGAAACCAGGTTGCCACGGAGAAATTCTCGTAATGGGTTCGGGCGAGGCGGCGGCAGTACTCGTGGGCTTGATCGAGCGAGGGAGCGGCGGCCGGGATCGCGTAGGCGGCGGGCAGACGGCTCCAGCCGGCTCTCGGCGGGGATGCGACCTGGGAGTCAGATGTGGTGGTTGAGATCATTCAAAAAATGACGCGCCATTCGGATTAACGTCACTGTTGTTATACGAGCTCCTGAGCACCGCGAGAATCCGTCACATCGTCGCGGGTGTCGAACAGGTGCAAGGGATCCTTCGACTCCGCAAGTCGCTCACTTCGTGAGCGTCTTGCTCCGCTCAGGATGACAGGCCACCTTATAAGGGCCCGACATCTCGCTTCGAGGCACTGCCAACTCAGTGGCCGGGGATGATGGCCGTTTTGATGTCGCCGCCGCGGTTCAGCATGTGGCGCAGCACCTTTTGCAAGCTCGACAGCGGAGCTTCGCCGGTGATGTAGTCGGTGGGGCGAATCTTTTTGGCCGCGATCAGGCCAAACGCGCGGCGCACGGTTTCCGGCGTGTGATGGAACGTGGCTTTCAGCGTGATCTCCGAATAGTGCAAGCGATTGGTATCGAGCTGCACCTTGGATCCGCTGGAGCATCCCCCGAAAAAGTTTACCGTACCGCCTTTGCGCACCATCTCGACGGTCCACTCCCAGGCTTCGGGGCGGCCCACGGCTTCGATTACAACATCGCAACCGCGGCGCTGCGGCGTGAGCGCACGCACCGCTTCGACCACGTTCTGCACCTTCGTGGTTTGCACAATTTCATGCGCGCCCATGTGCTTGGCGGCCGCAACCTGCTCGTCGCGCTTCACGACCGAAATCACGTTGCAACCGATGGCTCGAGCCACCTGCACGAACATCAGGCCAATGGGGCCGCCGCCGACGATGGTGACCGTGTCGCCGATCTCCACGCCGGTCTCGTGCAGGCCGCGCAGCACGCAGGCCAGCGGCTCGGTCATGGCCGCGTCCTCGAAGCTGACGTTGGGCGGAATCACGAGCATATTGGCTTCGACGATCCGCCGCGGCACGCGAATGTATTCGGCGTAGGCTCCGTTGTTAAACAGCAGGTCTTCGCAGAGATTTTCCTGATGTTTGGAGCAGTAGAAACACATCTGGCAGGGAGCGGAGTTCAGCGCCACCACGCGCATGCCCTTCTTGAAGGTGAGCACGCCTTCGCCAACTTCCTCGATCACTCCTGCCAACTCGTGGCCAAACAATGCCGGAGGGACGATCATGCGGGCGTGGTAGCCGCGCTGATAGACCTTGAGATCGGTGCCGCAGGTGAGCGCCACCTGCACCTTGACCAGCACTTCCCCCTTTTCCACGCGGGGAATGGGCACTCTTTCAATCTTGAGATCTTCTTTGCCGTACAGGACGGCGGCGGTCATTTTTCCATTCACTGCTTGGTTCCCTCCCAGGACATCCCGGGCTGAATCACGATCTTCATCGACGCGGGCTGGGGATGAGCCGCGAGTTCCAGCGCTTGCGCACTCTCCTCCAGCCGGAACCGGTGGCTAATCAGCCGTTCCAGGTCCATTTCCCGGTCCATCACGAAGCGAACGGATTCATTCTGCAAATCCACCGATGCGCTATAAGAGCCCAGCAGCGTCTTCTCGTCGACGCAAATCGCGGCCGGATCGACCACCACTTCTCCGCGTTGGGTTTGCGCAAACAATAGTACGCGTCCACCTGGTCGGGCCGCATCCATGGCGGGGCGAATCAACGCGTTGCTGCCCGCCGCCAGAACGACGGCATCCGCACCACGTCCTTCGGTCCGTTCCCGAATTGAATTCCCCACGTCATCTTTCGACGCGTCGATTGTATGCTCGAATCCAAGGCTTTTCGTTATTCTAAGCCTCTCGGGATACAAATCGGAAGTGATAACCGTGGCCCCCGCCCGCCGCGCCAATACACTGAGTATGATGCCGATGGGGCCCTGGCCGATCACCAGCACCGTCTCGCCGGGTTGCAAACGAAGGGATTGCATCCCTTTCATGCAGGTATTGACCGGCTCCACAAAACAGGCTTGCTCGAACGAAACATCTTCCGGGATCTTTACCGTGCCCTGCTCGACGATCCAATCCATCACCCGGACGTATTCGGCGAAACCTCCGCCGGAAGGCTCGAACCCGGCGGTGCAGCCGACCTTCTTGTAGGTCTCGCATTGGGCAAAAGTATTGTGGAGGCAGTAGTAGCAGGAACGGCACGGAATGTGATGGAAAACCATCACCCGGTCTCCCGGTTGGAACTGGCTGGCGCCCGCACCTACAGCGGAGACGACTCCGGAGGTTTCATGGCCGAAGATGCGCGGCGTCGAATGCGATCCCGTGGCAATCTTCTTGAGGTCCGTGCCACAGACTCCGCAGGTGTGCACCCGCACCAGCAACTCTCCCGGACCAATCCGCGGTACGGGCACAGACTCGAGGCGGACGTCGTTTACACCTCGATAAACCGCCGCGAGCATGGTCGCGGGGAGCGACTGTACGCGGTCCTCAATCGCAAACTGTCCGGCAATTGCCATGAACCTCCGTTAGATGAAAACCAACTAGCGTTCGCTTCACACCGATTCGTATCGGCGCGTCGCTTCAAGCAGGAAATGCTCAAGTTGCGCGGCCAGCGGCTTCGCTGCCTGGCTGCTGTTGCTGGACAGGGTGGCAACGCGGCTCCACAGCCATGGGCGCAGCGCGGCAAATGCGACGAAGCTCAAAGTCCTGAACCGTCCCTCGGCGTCGATGAAGCGGTCCATCCCGGGCATTTCAAAGTCAAACTCGTCGGAGATCGCTTTTGTGGCGCCGAACGCAATCCCGTGCGTGCGCGCCGCGGCGAGCACGGCGGACGCTTCCATGTCCACAGCCTGCGCGCCGTAGGCATGGGCCAGCTTGATTTTCTGCTCCGCTCCCGCGACTGCCATGAAAGTCACCAGCACACCTTCTCCACCTGCGATATCGATGCGGCTGCCATCGCGCGCATCAATTACAACCGAAGGTGTGAAAAGATCACCCACGCGCAAGCTCGCATCCAACGCGCCCGCAAACCCCACCGACTGCACCAGCGTGGGACGGTACAGGGCGATGACAGCCTCGGCCGCGCGGCGCGCCGCCCCAACACCGATGCCTCCACATACGAGGACCATCTCGTCCCGCTCGAAAAAAGTGAACCTGCGGCCTTCGTGCTTTTGCTCGACACGGTTCCAGTTCCTGATCAGCCCGCTGACTTCGCGCTCCAGCGCTGCCACGATGGCAACCTTAGGCATAGCCGTTGGCCCGGAACCACTCGACTGCCCGGCGCAACGCGTTCTCCGCTGGCACGGGCTTCCATCCAAGCTCACGCTCCGCCTTGTCGGAGCGGGCCCACATTTTTTTCTTGCCCATGCGCACGGTTTCGACGGTGGCGCGCGGCTCGCGGCCCAGCAGGACGCCCGATACCGCCTGATCCACCAAGCCTGCGGCATAGGCAAAAAAGTAGGGCAGCTTCACTCTCGGCGAGGACAATCCGGAAATCGCACCCAGCTTATCCAGAATCTGCTTCAAGGTCAGGTTCTCGCCGCCCAGGATATAGCGTTCACCGCTCCTGCCTTTTTCCAGCGCGGCAACGTGGCCGCGGGCGCACTCCCGAACATCCACCAGGTTCAGTCCCGTCTCGACGTAGGCGGGGAACTTCCCTTTCAGAAAATCCACGATGATCCGCCCTGTCGGAGTGGGCTTGATGTCCTGCTCGCCAACGGGAGTCGTCGGATTCACGGTTACGACCCGCATCCCGCCGCGACCGGCTTCCATCGTTACCTGTTCCGCCATGAACTTCGAACGCTTGTAGTGGCCGATCATGTCGGCCAGCGCAACCGGAGAATCTTCGTCCGCGGGATAGCCATTCCCTGTGAATCCCATGGTCGCCACGCTCGAGGTGTATACGACAGATCGCACTGCGTTCTTGCGAGCGGCTTCGAGAATTGCCCGCGTCCCTTCCACATTTGAGCGGTACATCTCCGCCGGATCCCGCACCCACAGCCGATAGTCGGCAGCCACGTGAAAAACTGTGTCGCAGCCCGACATCGCTTTTTCGAGTGATGCCGAATCGCGCAGATCGCCCGTGGCCGTCTCGGACTTCAGGCCCTCCAGATTCTTCAAATTGCTGGTTGGGCGCACCAGCAACCGCAGATCGGCTCCCTGCTCCGCTAGAACGCGGGCCACATGGGAGCCGAGGAATCCCGTTGCGCCGGTGACGAATGCCTTCATGCGGGAGATGCCTCACGCATTGCGGGGCTCGCCATTCCTGGTGCGCGGCTCCCGCCAGTCTCGCTGCCGCCGGCATCGAGCTTGGCCACACAAGCCGTGTATTCCGCGACGCTGACCGGGTGCTTCGTGTTGTACTCCGACCCCTGCGAAAACGGAAAGTTCTTCTTCAAATGCTCCAGTAGAGGCCGACGGATCCTCGACGCATGCCACCATGCCGTCAAAGACGTCCGGCAGCCGTTGAACTCCACGATCCCGCTCATATCGCAGTCGTCGATTCGAATAAAGCTCCATCTTGCACCTGAGATATTCGCGGCGCCCAGATCCAAGCCAGACAGGTCTATGTCGCGCAGAACAAGGTTCGAGAGATCGACGGACACTCCGGCGGGCACCGGAGTGCGAAGCAGAGCCGCCAATTTTTGCGATAAAAATCCTTGCTCATTGAGGTACAAATCGAACTGGGCGCGGTGTTCGGGACTGAGCCGCTCGACTTCGTACCGGCGCGTCTTTTCATTCCAGACTGGCTCGGCGATGTGGTCGTACGACGCATCGACTGACCCGCAAAGCTTAGCAATCCGGGGCAACTGCTCATAGGTGATGGGATTCAACACGTCCATATAAAGCGTGGTGAATTCGTCTATCGTTTCGCGGGACAGGAGCATGTTCACCGCGGTATCCATAGCCCAGGTGCGGTAAGGTTCCTCGCGAAAGCTGCCGAGCAAAGCCGATGCCACGGATATCTTTTCCGCCCTCCACAAATCGCGCAGCGCGTCCGTAAAACGTTGCCGCTCCTTCTGGCTGGCTTCCTCGGCATCGCGCTTCCGCTGCTCGGCGCGCTCTTCGGCCTTGCGTACGTCTTCCTTCTCGGCGTCGCGTTGCTTGTCCCAGCGTTCCCTCCTGGCCGTGACCATCTGCCAAATGAAGGTGCCGGCGAGGATGATTGTGGTCGCCAGCGGTATGAATGTCGCAACCAGATCCTTCCAGTGGCCCCCCTGAGAGGCCGCCAGATCCAACCGTAGCTTTTCCTTCTCCAACGCAAGTTTCTCCGCGTTCAGTTGGGCTTGTTCGAGTTGGTCGGCCTTCTCCAGTAGGGCTGCGCCCTTGATCACGTCCTCGGAGACGCCGCTTGCAATTAGTTTGTTCCCGGTTGCGCGAATCTGCGCGGCTTCCGGGATGGGAGTTGAGCTGACCGGATTGGGCGTGCTCTGAGCGCAGGCCGGCACCCCTGCAAGAATCGCCACGAAGGCTAAGCCGGCGCACCTGGGAAGATGCTTCTTCCCTTGGATCCAGGCGATCACAGCCAGGAACTGGAAGATGGGGCCTCGGAACATGGGACCTCGGAACCTCAAAGAATACCGTGGATGGTCTTCGCTCGTAAGCACGCGTCGATTCTCTGCCTTGCTAATTGCTGCTCTTCTCCACCACCTTGGCATACGTCGTTAGCGCGAGCAGCGGGAAGTACTGCCGGTAAAGGTGATACTTCAGATAGAACACGCGCGGAAAACCTGTGCCCGTGAAATAAGGCTCCTCCCACGACCCGT
>Ga0302324_100002670_pt1 | contig 40750 bp, 29 predicted proteins | sample Palsa_T0_1_FD_201949 | JGI IMG/M metagenome (GOLD analysis project Ga0302324, IMG submission 201949) | Peat permafrost microbial communities from Stordalen Mire near Abisko, Sweden - Palsa_T0_1 | ecosystem: Environmental > Terrestrial > Soil > Palsa > Peat permafrost | place: Sweden: Abisko...
GGACGTTGATCCCAACCATCCCCGCCTTGACGTTGACGTCGAAGTGGCGGGCGGTGTCGCCGTCGCGGGTGAAGATCGCGACGCCGTTGCCGAATTCGTGCGCGTTGACCAGCGCCAGCGCCTCGTCGTAGGTCGCGACGCGCACGACCGAGAGGACCGGCCCGAAGATCTCCTCGCGATAGACGCGCATCGCGGGCGTGACGCGGTCGAGCAACGTCGCGCCGAAGAAGAATCCGTCCGCCGGCAGCTCCGCGTTGCGCCCGTCGACGACGATCTCCGCCCCTTCTTCCGCCGCCAAGTCGACGAAGCCGCGCACGCGCGCGCGGTGCTCGCCGGTGACCAGCGGGCCCATCTCAACGTTCGGTTCGAGGCCGGGACCGACGTTGAGGTGCGCGATCCGGTCGCGCAGCTTCGCGACGACCGCGTCGCCGGTCGCCTCGCCGACTGCGACCGCGACCGAGATCGCCATGCAGCGCTCGCCGGCCGAACCGTAGGCGGCGCCCATCAAGGCGTCGACGACCTGCGGCAGGTCGGCGTCGGGCATCACGACCAGGTGGTTCTTCGCGCCGCCCAGCGCCTGGACGCGCTTGCCGGTCGCGGCCGCGCGCGTGTAGACGTGCTGCGCGATCGGCGTCGAGCCGACGAAGCTGACCGCGTCGATCCCCGGATGCTCGAGGATCGCGTTCACCGCCTCTTTGTCGCCGTTGACGACGTTGAACGCGCCGGCCGGGAGGCCGCTCTCGACGAGCAGCGCAGCTAATTCCAGCGCGAGCGACGGGTCTTTCTCGCTCGGCTTCATCACGAACGTGTTCCCGCACGCGAGCGCGATCGGGAACATCCACATCGGCACCATCGCCGGGAAGTTGAAGGGTGAGATCCCGGCGCACACGCCGAGTGGCTGGCGCACCGCCTTGACGTCGATCCCGCTGCCGACGTTCTCGCTGAAATCGCCCTTGAGCAACTGTGGGATCCCGCAGGCGAAGTCGACGACCTCCAAGCCGCGATTCACCTCACCGCGCGCGTCGTCGAGCGTCTTGCCGTGCTCGCTGGTGATCAGGCGCGCCAGCCGGTCGCTCTCGGCGCGGACCCGTTCGCGAAAGGCGAACAGCACTGCGGCCCGCCGCAGCACCGGCGTCTGCGACCAGCCGGCGAACGCGGCGCGTGCCGCCGCGACGGCCGCGTCGACCTCGCTCGCGCTGGCGAACGCGACCCGGCGTTGCACCACGCCCGTGGTGGGGTCGTAGACGTCGCCGAAACGCCCGGAACCGCCGGGGACCTCCGCGCCGCCGATGTAGTGGCCGAGCTCACGGACCGCGATCTGCATGGTGAGCTTTCCTTTTGCCGCCCCGTGTCCGCCACCTCCGAAGAGCGACCTACCGAGCCGGCGGCGTATTCATAAGCGACCGAAGCGGGTACTTGATGCTATTGCGGACTGCGAGCCGGGCGCCCCCGCATTGAGGAGCCTGCGGCCTATGCTGGAGATCATGATCGTCGACGAGCATTGGGCCGACATTCCGACGTACAAACGGCTCCTGACGGAGTTCCCCGGCAGCCACGTGACGTGCTTTCCGGATCACAACGGCGCGTACCGCGAATGCTCCTTTCGCACGCCCGACATTCTGTTGATCGATGACGACGTCTCGAAGTCGGCCCCGATCGCCTTCGCGCGCCGCTTCAGAAAACTCGCCGGCTCGAACGAGCCCGTCATCATGTTGATGAGTGCCCAACGCGAGGGACTCGCCGAACTGGCGCGCTGCAGCGGTGTCGACGCCTTCATGCCCAAGCCGCTCGATGCCGAGTTGTTCATGACGATGATTCACCACGCGGTCAAGCTGCGGGCTGCGCGGCATCGGCTCGCCGCCACGCCGAATAGCCAAGTGCTCCGCACGTGAGCACGAGCGACGAGCAGGACGGACGGCGGCGCGTGCTGCCGGCATTCCTCCTCGCCGTGACCAACGACGGCGCCCGCCTCGCAGCCTGCCGATCGGCGCTCAAAACGCTTCCAGGCGTGCAACTCCAGCACTTCACCGATCCCCGTGCGGCGCTCGACTGGGCCGAGCACAACGCCCCGGTCGCCGTCGTCGTCGACCACACGCTGCCGTCGATGGACGGCCTCGCCTTCGCCCGCGGTTTGCACGGCTCGGCCAGCAGCCCGCGCCCGCACGTCATCATGCTCGGCGGGGATACTTCCGCCGGGGCGACGGAAGCGGCGCGTGAAGCCGGCGTCGACGACGTGCTGCCCAAGTCTGCGCCGGGTGGGACCTTCGCTGCGCTGGTCCAGAGCGCGATCGGACTGCGTCTGGCGGAACGCGCGTTGTGGGACAGCGCGAACGTCTTCGATCAGCGCGCGGCGTCGGCCGTCGAACAGCGCGCGGCCGCCGCCCGCGTGCAAGCGGCGGCGTTCGCGCCCCCGGTCGCGCCGGAGAAGCCCACCTCGCCAAGACGCCTGGCCGCGGCTGCCGCCCTCGTCGCGGTGCTGCTGCTCCTCGCCGTCGTCTTCCATCTGCATCATCGGTCGCCCACCACCATGGTCGCGGCGGCTACCACCGCTACAGCGCAGCCCTCGGCGGGACCGAGCGGCTCTGTATCGCCCACGGCTGGCGTGCCCACGCCGGCACCGGCTGCCGCGGCCGCCCCGGCGAACGCGCCGGACGCAAGCGCCGCGAGCCCTCCGGCTGCGCTAGCTGGACCCGCGAACGGGCTCGGTGCCGCGGGCGCGGGCGCCGGCGCCGGAGGTGCCGGTGTGCCGGGGACTGCAGCCGGCGCAGCAGCTTCGAGCGCGAACGGGAAACCCGCCGGCGCGCCTGCGGCGCATGGGAGCGCAGCAGCCGCCGCTGCCGCCGCGGCTCGGCCGCTGACCGATCCGAATTCCGGCTTCCTCGTGCTGGATGGCGCCGGCAAGCCCGTCTCCGCCTACAACGCCGACGTCCCGCGCGTCCCCGCCTCGACGGTCAAAGTGATCACCGCCGCCGCGGCGATCGCGACTCTCGGCGCGCAATTTCACTTCACCACCACCCTCGCCGCGCGTGGTGTCGCTCGGGACGGCATCATCGACGGACCGCTGGCGCTCGTCGGCGGTGGCGACCCGGTCCTCAGCACGGCCGACCTCGACGGCGCGGCCGCGTCCCTCGAACAAGCCGGCGTGCGACGGATTCACGGCGACCTCGTGATCGACGCAACGGCGTTCACGTCGCCCGAATACAACGCCGGTTGGCCGGCATCGGACCGTTCGCAACCGTATGCGGCCGGAACCAGCGCGGTCTCGATCGATGAGGGGACCCAGTCCGTTGGTAGCGGCGCTCCCACGGTGCACGCTGTCGCTGATCAGCAAGTCTACGCCGGCGTCGTGCTGCGCCGTCTGCTGACCGCACACGGGATCGCGGTCGACGGATCGACCACCTACGGACGCTTCCAAGGCAGCACGATCCTGTGGCAGCACCAGTCGCCGCCACTCTCCGCGCTGGTCAACACGATGCTCGTCGAGTCGGACAACCACGTCGCCGAGCAGCTCGTGCGAGAGACGGGCCTCACCGCCTCCGGCGTCGGCAGCGAATCCGCCGGCCTCACGCAGATTCGCAGCTACCTGGCCGCGCATCACGTTCCGACCGCCGGGCTGCAGTTGTACGACGGCAGCGGCCTCTCGCCGAACGATCGCCTGACGCCGAGAACCCTGGCAACGTTGCTTTGGCGCATCGAAGGAACCCCGGAAGGCGAGCAGATCCACGCCTCGCTGCCGAGCGTCGAAACGCCGGCGGACCGAGCGCCGGCCGACGCGCGCGACCTCGTCGTCGCCAAGACCGGACGCGTCGGTACGGCCCGCGGGCTAGCCGGCTACTTGGATCGCGCGCCGGAAGGCTCGCTCTCCTTCGCTTTTCTCGGCGTCGCGGAACCCAACGTCCCGCCCCACGCGCTGCGGCAGAACCAAGAGGAGCTGCTCCACCGTTTGGCCCGCTTGGGGCCGTAGCGTTGCGCTAGACTTCTGCCAGCGCGGCGTGCACGCGGTCGTGGTCGCGGCGGTAGCTGTCGAGCTTCTCGCGCTCGGCGGCGACGACGTCGGGTGCCGCACGCTCGACGAAGCCGGGGTTGGCGAGCTTCTTCTCCGCCCGCGCGATCTCGGCTTCGAGGCGCGTCAGGTCTTTGGTGTAGCGCTCGCGCAGCTTGGCCGCGTCGGCGACGCCGCGCACGCCGGCGATCTGGTCGCGCAGCGAACCGTCGGTGCCGCCGTACGGCGCGACCTCGCCCCGCACCAGCGTCGCGATCGCCTCGACCAAGTCCGACGCAGCGGCCAGCAGCGCCGCCGGGACCTCCAAGCGCAGCGTCTCCTTCGGCCCGATCCCCCAGGACGAGCGCGCGTTGCGCAGCTCTTCGACCTTCGCGATCACCGCCCGGAACGTCACGGCGTCCTCCGGGAACGACGGGATCTCGGCGAGATCCGGCCAGGAGGCGGTGACGATCGTCGCGCCGTCGTGCGGGAGGTGCAACCAGATCTCTTCGCTGATGAACGGCGCGATCGGGTGCAGCGCGCGCACCAAGGCGTTGAGGACGAACGAGAGCACCGCCGCGCGCGTCGTGCGCTGCCCGGGCGCTTTGGTGACCTCGACGTACCAGTCGCAGAACGTGTACCAGCCGAACTGGACGAGCGCGTCGGCGGCGACCCCGAAGGCGAAGCCGTCGTACGACCGCTCGACCGTCGCGACCAGCTCGTGCAGTTCGGTCAGGATCCAGCGGTCGGCGATCGTCAACCGCTCGTGCGGCGGCAGCACGTTCGCGCCCGGTAAGCCTTCCTCGAGCGAGGAGGTGTAGCGCAGCGCGTTCCAGAGCTTGGTCGCAAAGCGCTTGGCTTCGTCGCAGGCGCGCTCGTCGAAGCGCAGCTCTTGCGACTCCAACCGCATCTGTCGCAGGATCCCTAGGCGTGTCCCGTCGGCGCCGTACCTTGGTACGAGGTCGGTCATCGGATCGATCGCGTTGCCGAGCGACTTCGACATCTTGCGGCCCTGGATGTCGAACACCAGCGGCGTCACGAAGACGGTCGTAAACGGGATGTCACCGGCGAAGCGCAGGCCGAGCATGACCATGCGCGCGACCCACAGGAAGATAATGTCGCGGCTGGTGACCATGACTTGATTCGGATACCAGTGCGCGAGCTCGGGGGTCCGCTCCGGCCAGCCTAGGATCGAGAACGGCCACAGCCCCGAGGAGAACCAGGTGTCCAGCGTGTCCGGGTCGCGCCGCAGCTCCTCGGTGCCGTAGCGCTCGCGCGCGATCTTCCGCGCCTCGTCCTCATCGTGCGCGACGACGACCTCGTCGCTCGGCGTGTACCAGACCGGCAGCGGGTGCCCCCACCACACTTGGCGCGAGATGTTCCAGTCGCGGATGTTCTCCAGGCTCGCCGCGTAGGTGCGGCCGAAGCGCTCGGGGACGAAGCGGACGCGCCCGTCGCGATAGGCCGCGAGCGCGGGCTGCGCCAGCGGCGCCACCGTGACGAACCATTGCAGCGAGAGCAGCGGCTCGATGACCACGCCCGAACGCGAGCTGACCGGAACCGTCGTGTGGTACGGCTCTTCCTTCACCAGCGCCCCCGCGTCGCGCAGGTCGGCGACCAGCCGCGTGCGCGCCGCGAAGCGGTCGAGCCCGACGTACGCCGCCATGCGCGGCGCCTGTGCGTCGATCGGCGCGCGGCGCTCGGGGGTCTCCTCGTAGCGCCAGAGCGGCACGGTGATGCGGCCGTCGTAGTCGATCACCGTCGGCATCGGCAGCGCGTGCCGTTGGCCGATCTCGTAGTCGGTCTGATCGTGTGCCGGGGTGACCTTGACGGCGCCGGTCCCGAAGCCCAATTCGACGGCCGGGTCGGCGATCACCGGGATCGCGCGGTCGAGCAGCGGCAACACGACGTTCTTGCCGATCAGCTGCGCATAGCGTGGGTCGTCCGGGTGCACGGCGACGGCGACGTCGGCGAGATACGTCTCCGGCCGCGTCGTCGCGATCACGACGCCTTCGCCGCCATCCTCGGCGCGGTAGCGCAGGTGCCAGAGGAACGTATCGACGTCCTCGTTCTCGACCTCGGCGTCGGAGAGCGTCCCGCCGGCCGACGGATCCCAGTTCACCAAGCGTGTCCCGCGGTAGATCAGCCCGTCGCGGTACAGCGCGACGAAGACATCGACGACGGCCCGCGACAGGCCGGGATCGAGCGTGAAGCGCTCGCGTGCCCAATCGGGGCCGAAGCCCAGCCGCTGGAACGACTCGTCGATCGCACCGCCGTACTCCTCGCGCCAGGCCCAGGCGCGCGCCAGGAACGCTTCGCGGCCGAGCTGGTCGCGCGTCAGCCCTTCCTTGGCCAGCTCGCGCACCAGCACGGCCTCCGTCGCGATCGCGGCGTGATCTTGGCCCGGGATCCAATCGGCGTTCTCGCCGAGCATCCGGTGATAGCGGGTCAGGACGTCCATCGGCGTGTAGGTCGAGCCGTGGCCGAGATGCGCGCGGCCGGTGATGTTCGGCGGCGGCATCGAGATGATAAACGGTGGCCGTGCCGGATCGGGCTCCTCGTGGAAGACGCCCGCCTCGAGCGCGCGCCGGTACAGCCGCGGCTCGACCTCGGCGGGATCGTAGATCTTCGGAAGTTCCGGGCGATCCATCAAACGACTGCAGGAAGTTCGGCTAAGCTCGCGAGCGTGTGCGCCGGTGCCGGCGTGAGCAGATCGGGGACGGCGCCGGCGCGGTTGCACCACGCGACCCGGAAGCCGAAGTGGGATGCGCCCCAGGCGTCCCAGGAGTTCGCGGAGACGAAGACGATCTCGGCCGGCGCGCAGGCGAAGTACGACGTCGCGATCGTGTAGACGCGCGGATCGGGTTTGTAGACGCGCACGGTTTCGATGCTGAGCACCGCGGCGAACAGCTCCCGCGCGCCCGCATGCACGAGCGCCGCCTCGGCCGACGCGGCGACGCCGTTGGTCAGCACGGCCAGCGGGATGCCGCGCGCCTGCAACGCTTGCAGCGCCGGCAGCGCGTCGGCGTGCAGCGGCAACAGGCGCGCCGCCTCGAACAGCATCTCCCGCGCGACGACGTCGAGCACCAGCCCGGTTTGCGCGCAGGTGTAGTCGAGCGCCAGCGCCGTCAGCTCGTCGAAGTCGCGGTAGGCCTGGGCCAGCGAACTGACCATGGCATACTCGAGCTGCTTGCGCCGCCAGGCAGCGACGAAGCCGACCGGATCCTGCGCGCCGGCGACCACGGCCGCGTCCTGCAAGCCCTCGAGCCGCAGCAGTGTACCGTAGAGATCGAAGACGACCGCGCGCGCGTGCATCGTCGGCTCATCCGGGATTGCGGGCGCGAGTCCTGCCGCGCTCAGGGGCTGCTGGGTGCGTGCTGGGCGTAGCGGTCCCAGTGCGCCGAGAGTTCCTTCACCACCGGGCTGCCGACGCGGTAGGCCGCCTCGAGCGACTCCAAATACGCCGACTCCCCGTGGCTGCTCGCGTCGGAGGCCAGCAGGCTTGCGGCGTCGCCTTGGTCGCCCGGCGCGGCGTAGTCGCTCGCCGTCCGCAAGACCAGGACCCGATGCACGTCGACGCGCCCGGCTTGGGCGAGAAAGGTCAGCGACTGGAAGATGCCGGCATCTTCTTCGGCCGTCATCACGAACGTGCCGCGACCGGCGGTCCAGTACGAGACCCAGCGTTCGGCCCACGCGTCCATCTGCGCTCCCACCCAGTAGCGGTCGCCGCACAGGCTATCGCCGCGCAGGACGAACGGCGGACGGCGCGCGTTCGGAAAGTGCGCGTAGGGTGCGCGGATCTGCTGCAGCAGCGCATCGTCGGCGAGCGGTGTTGCCGCGGTGAGCTGGTAGGCCCAACTCACCAGACCGGGGTCGAGCTGATACGCTTCCTGTCCGTGGATCGAATCGGCGTCGGGAGCGGGCGACGCATACGGCGTCGTGCGCTCGAAGGGGAGGATCCCCGTCGACCACGACGGCGGCATGTCGCGCGCGTCGATCTCGAAGCCGAGATCGGCGTTGACGACCCAGTTGGCCCAGGCCGCCGAGCCGACCGACGCCGCCTGCGGATCGACGCCCGCGATCCCCGCGACGACCCAGTATGCCTTCGAGAGGTCGAACCGCGGGTCGGAACCGAGCGCCATGATCGATGCCGCGCCGCGCTCCGCGCCTTCCCCGGTCACGATACCGAGCACGCCGCTCGCCGGGTCGTAGCGCAAGTGTCGATAGCCCTGCGGAAACGGGAGCGCGTCGGGGAGCGGCAGTCGCTCGACCCAGTACTGGAACTCGCCCGGAGCGTCGCCCGTGTCGGCGCCGCGTTCGAACGTCGTGACGACGACGACGCGAATCGGCAGCGGCGCGACGTCGCCACGCGCCGACGACACGACCGTCGCAACGGCAAACAACAGAACGACGCACTGAACGAAGAGTCTACGGACCATGGAGCGTCCTTCGCAGCGCTGGCGACGACCGCTTTAGCCAATCGCATAGCCGTAGCGGGCGCGCTGGGTGGCCGCAGCTTCAGGGCGTGCGGCCGGCGATCGTCCGTTCCAGGTAGCGCAGCACGCGGGTCAGCGGGAAGTCGCCTTCGACCAGCGGGCGGGTGAGGATCGTGCGCAGCCCCAGCAGCTTCGCGCCCAAGACGTCGGTGAAGAGTTGATCGCCGATCACGACCGTCGCCCGGCGCGGCGTCCCCAACAGCCGCAACGCGCGCAGAAAGGCGAACGGGAGCGGCTTGAGGGCGTTGGGCACGACCGGGATCCCGAGCTGCGCCCCGACCAAGGCGACCCGTTCGGGGAAGTTGTTCGAGACGAGCACCAAGGCGAAGCCCTGCGCCAGCGCGCGGGCGACCCAGTCGGCGACCCCGGGGGCCAATTCGGGCCGGTGGTAGGGGCAGACCGTGTTGTCGAGGTCGACGATGATCCCCCGGACGCCCAGGTCGGTCAGGCGCTCCAGGGCGACCTCGGGGAGGGTGTCGACGTCGAGGTCCGCGCGAAGCCTCTCCACGCTATCCCCGCTTCCGTCCACAGCCCCCTCACCCCGCTCGCAAGGGCTCCACAGCCCTCCCTCGGCTTGTCCACCGAAATCTGAAAGTCGTCCCCGGAGATTCACAAGGGACTCCCGATGCGGTACAATATATGGTACAGCCCGACGGGGACGAGCACTACATCTCGTAGATCGTCACCGTTCTGGGGCACTTCGGCGGGGGTTGACATTCTCGAACACACGTTCGATAATGGACGCCCCTCAGCCATGCATCTCCCCCGCGAGGACGCAGCCGGCATGAAGTTCACCCGTACCTATTCCGCGCCTGGCGACCCGTACGCCGGCCTCACCTTCGAGCCGCGCACCTCGCGGATCGTGAACCCGGACGGCAAGGTCGTTTTCGAGGCCAAGGACGTCCAGGTCCCGGCCGCCTGGTCCCAGGTCGCGACCGACATCCTGGCCCAGAAGTACTTCCGCAGGGCCGGCGTCCCGACAGCGAGCGTACCGGTCCCCGAGGAGGGGATCCCGGAGTGGCTTTGGCGCTCGGAGCCGGCCTCGGACGCGACCTTCGTCGGCGAGACCGACGCCCGCCAGGTCTTCCACCGGCTGGCCGGCTGCTGGACTTACTGGGCCTTCAAGTACGGCTACTTCGACGACGAGTTCCAGGCTCGCACCTACTACGACGAGATGTGCGCGATGCTCGCGCGCCAAGTCGGCGCGCCCAACTCGCCGCAATGGTTCAACACGGGCCTGCACTGGGCATACGGCATCGCCGGCCCCGCCCAAGGCCACTGGTTCGTCGATCCCAAGACGGCCGTCCTCGGCCAGTCGACCAGCGCCTACGAACATCCGGCGCCGCACGCGTGCCTGCCGTACCACGCGCAGGTCAGCACGCCCGACGGTCCCGTCCCGATCGGTGAGATCGTCACGCGCAATCTCGTCGGGCTCTCCGTCTACGACGCGGCCGGCACGACGAAGGTCCTGGCGGTCAAGTTCAACGGACGCAAGCCCGTCATCCGCGTTCGGCTCTCGAACGGGAACGCGATCGAAGCGACCGAGGATCATCTGGTGCTGGCGCAGCGCGGTGATTTTCCGTCGTATCGGTGGCTGCACGCGGGCGATCTTGCGACGGGTTGGAAGCTCGTGCAACGCCAGGACTTCGCGCTGACGGTCAGCGATCGGGTCGTCGGTGCCGCACACGGGCGCGCTACCCTCACCCTGAAGGTTCCGACGAAGCGGGAGCTGCTCGGCACCGCCACCGTTGCCGTGATCGGCATCGACCGGCTCGGAGAGGCCGACGTCTACGACATCGAGACCGAGTCGCATACGTTCCTGACCAACGACGTCGTCGTCCACAACTGCTTCATCCAGAGCGTCAGCGACGATCTCGTCAACGAGGGCGGGATCATGGACCTGTGGGTCCGTGAAGCACGCATTTTTAAATACGGGTCAGGTTGCGTGAGCGAGCGCGCGTTCGTGCCGATCGTCGGTCGTGGGCTCGTGCGGTTGGGTGACCTCTACCGCGAAGTCTCGCGCGGACGACGCGTTCAGGACTTCGACGGCAAGGGACGCTTCGTCGACGTCGCAGATCTTGGACTGCGGACGCTCTCAGCTGACCCTGCGACGGGCCGAATCGTCGAGGACGCCATCGACCGCGTCTGGAGCTACGACGTCGCAGCCGATGACAAGCTAACCGTGGCGCTCGACAACGGGACGCGTGCGACTGTTTCTGCCTGGCATCCCTTCATGGTCTGGGACGGCTCGGCGATCGTCGAGCGGCGCGCCGATGGGCTGCGCTCTGGCGACGCGGTGCTGGGACCGACCAGCGACGCACGTCGTCTGCTCGACGCTGCCGCGCGCCCACAGCACGTTACATTTTCGGTCACGCGCTATCGCACGACGGAGTTGCGGAGAATCGAGATCGACACGGACGTAGCCTGGCTCGTCGGCTACTTCCTCGGTGACGGCAACCTCGGTGCGCGGCGCGTCGAAGTTCGGCGCCCGTACGGTACCTATTACTACGATCGTCTGCGGCTGCGCTTCTTTGACGAGGACCGCGAGCCGCTCGAGCGCGCGCAGCGCATCCTGCGCGAGCGCTTCGATGCGCGCTCGTCGATCCGCTCGGACGCCCGCCCCGGTACGCCATCGAAGGGACTGACCTTGACATGCACGCGGGCGGCGGCCTGTGCATTCTTCGCCAGCACGGTCAGCCGCCCGGGCTCGAAGACCTACGACCTCGCCGTGCCGCTCTTCATCGCGCGCGCCGGCGTCGCGGTCCAGGAAGCGTTCCTTGCCGGCCTCGTCGACGCCGACGGAACGGCGAGCGAAGGTCGCGCTACGCTGACCTCGGTCTGCCGTCCGTTCGTCGAGGAGGTCGCCGCGATGGCGTCGCTTCTCGGCCTGGGCGGAGGCGTGACGACGAACGCCGGTTACCACATGGCGACGATCGTCCGCCGCTCGACGCCGTCGCGGCGTCGAGCCGGACTCGTCGCTTACCTCGCGACGCCGAAGCACGCCGATGCGCTCGTACGCGACGACGGTCGCGGCCGCCGTCAGTATTGCCTGCCGCTCGCGGCCTCGCTCGGGGAGCGGATCGTTCCCCTCGCCGAAGATTCGTGGCTGCACGCGGACGTCGGCGGCGAACGCTTTCACGTCGGTCGGCTCGTCTACGAGAATCTGATAAACCCGCAGAAGCTTCTTGCGGCGATCGAGCGCCTCCCGGAACACCTCGTCGACGCCGACATCGAACGCGTCCGCATCGTCGCGGAGGGCGTCGCATTCGTCACCTCGGTCGAACCCGTCAGCGAAGACGTACCGTTTAACGATCTCACGACACGTCGGACGAATACCTACCTCGCGGGTGAGCGTGGCTTCGTCGTAATCCACAATACCGGTTCCAATTTCTCGCAGCTTCGCGGCGAGGGTGAGCGGCTCTCCGGCGGCGGGACGTCGTCGGGGCTGATGTCCTTTCTGAAGGTCGGGGACCGCGCCGCCGGCGCGATCAAGTCGGGCGGGACGACGCGGCGCGCGGCCAAGATGGTCACGCTGGACCTCGACCATCCCGATATCGAAGAGTTCATCGGCTGGAAGGTGACCGAGGAGCAGAAAGTCTCCGACTTGGTCGCTGGCTCGATCGTGTGCGAGAAACACCTCAATGCGATCCTGGCTGCGGCGAACGACGAGACACTACCAGCCTCAGCGCGTCTCGATCCGGCGCTCAGCCCGCGGCTGCGGGCCGCGATCCGCAGCGCGCTCACCATGGGCATCCCGCAGGCGAACATCCAATACGCGCTCGACTTCGCGCGCCAGGGCTATCGCGAGCTGCACGTCGAGACCTACGACACGAACTGGGATTCCAAAGCCTACGGTACTGTCTCGGGTCAGAACTCCAACAACTCGGTTCGCGTTCCGAACGAATTCTTCGCCCGGCTCGACGCCGGACAGACCTGGGATCTGATCCGCCGGACCGACGGGCGCGCGTCCAAGTCGATCCCGGCCGAAGATCTTTGGGAGAAGATCGCCGTCGCGGCGTGGCAGTGCGCCGATCCCGGCGTGCAGTACGACACGACGATCAACGAGTGGCACACCTGCGCCAGCGACGGCAAGATCAACGCCAGCAACCCTTGTGTTACGGGCGACACGCTCGTTGCGACGGTCGACGGGACGAAGGCCGTGCGCGAGCTCGTCGGCCATCGCTTCACCGCGATGATCGACAGCATGGCGCATGCCTCGACGGAGCGCGGCTTCTTCTTCACGGGCAACAAACCCGTGTTCGCACTGCTCGCCGCCGACGGCACGCAGCTGTTGAAGGCGACCGACAACCATCGTGTCCTCATCGTCACCGACGACGGGGGCGAAGCGTGGCGCGAAGTCGGCGACCTCCGCATCGGCGATCGCCTCGCGGTCCATCACGCGCTGACGGCGAACGCGCACGAACAAGTCGAGATCCTCGAACAGCGCGGACTCGTTCGCCGCATGTTCAGCATGGTCGTCGCCGGCGGCGGGAGCACCGTAGCGCGCAAAGCGCGCCGCTTCGTCGTGCTCGAAGACATCGTCGCACGCGGCGTCGAGCCTGTCTTCGATTGCACGATCCCCGCTGCCCACGCCTTCGACGCAAACGGACTCTACGTCCACAATTGCTCAGAATATATGTTCCTCGATGACACGGCGTGCTTTGCGCCGGAGACGCGCGTCAGCACGCCGGACGGGCTGCGGACCGTCGAGGATCTCTTCCTCGCGCAGCAAGCCGGCCAGCACGTGCTTGTCACGACGGACGTCTACGGTGAGCACGATCATCGACGGATGACCTCCCATCGCCCAGCCTGGGTGACGAAGGTCGGCGTGCGCGACGTCTACCGGCTCACGCTCAAGGACGGTCGCCAGATCCGCGCGACGGCCGATCACCGCTTCCTGACCGACGATGGCGAGTGGAAGCGGCTCGACGAACTCGAGCCGGGGAAAGACCGCGTTGCGATCCGTGAGAGTGGCAATGCGGTGAGCTTCTCGTCGTCGGAGCCGGACGCCAAGCGGTGGCAAATGCTGGGTTGGCTCAGCGGCGACGGCGTCTTCTCGAAGGACACCGTGGCGCTCGTCTTCGGACCACGTGAAAGCGCCACGGCGATCGCTATGACCGAACAGCTCAACGAGCTCAAGGCGGCGGCTGCGGGTGACGCCGACGTTCGCATGTCTGGCATCAGCATGCAACGCAACGGCGTCATGCAGACGCAGACCTCGCAGACCTCGCTGGTCGAGTATCTCGAGGAGCGCTACGGCTTCCGCCAGGGCACCGCGATCTCCAAGAACGTCCCGGCGGCGGTCCATGCCGCTCCCGACGATCTGAAGATCGCCTACCTCCAAGGGCTCTTCTCGGCCGACGGCTGCATCATGCGCAACCCCTCGGGAACGGAGCCGACAGTCTTGCTCGCCTCGTCGTCCCCCGAGATGCTGCGGTCGGTGCAGTTGCTGCTCTCCGACCTCGGCATTACCTCGCGCATCACCTGGACGCATCCGGCCGGGCGTAAGAACCCGCAGGGTCAGCTCCACATCTACAACCAGCAGGCGCGTCGGTACCTGGCGCTGATCGGCTTCCCGTGCTCGGAAGAGAAGCAGGCTCGGACCGATGCCGTCCTGGCGCGCCCGTTCGATGGCGCGCTGAAGAACCCGCGCTCGCCGAAGGTCGTCTCAATCGAGCCGGCCGGCACGACGACGGTCTACGACATCACCGAGCCCGTCACGCGCTCGGTGATCGTCGAAGGCCTGATCGCGCACAACTGCAACCTGGCCAGCCTGAATCTGGTGACGTTCCTCGACGAGAGCGGGCGTTTCGACGCGCGCGCGTTCGCCGAGGCGTGCCGGATCTGGACCTTCACGCTGGAGATCAGCGTGCTGATGGCGCAGTTCCCCAGCCGCGAGATCGCGCGGCGCTCGTTCGAGTACCGCACCCTGGGCTTGGGCTACGCCAACCTCGGCACGCTGCTGATGCGGCTGGGCTTGCCGTACGACTCCGACGAAGGCTTCGGCTGGTGCGCGGCGATCAGCGCCTTGCTGACTGGCGCCGGCTACAAGACCTCCGCCGAGATGGCGCGCGAGCTAGGACCGTTCCCGTCCTACGAACGCAACGCTGAGGACATGGGTCGCGTCCTGCGCAACCATCGCCACGCCGCCTACGCGGCGCGCACCGAGGAGTACGAAGGACTGACCGTCACCCCGACGACCCACCAGCCCTCGCTCTTCACGCAAGAGACGTGGGCGCTGGCTCGCTCGACTTGGGACAACGCGCTCGCGATCGGCGAGGTCGCCGGCTACCGCAACGCACAAGTCACGTGCATCGCTCCAACCGGGACCATCGGCCTGGTGATGGATTGTGACACGACCGGGATCGAGCCGGACTTCGCGCTGGTCAAGTTCAAGAAGCTTGCCGGCGGCGGGTACTTCAAGATCGTCAACCAGTCGGTCGAACCGGCGCTGCGACGCCTCGGGTACAATGCCGAGCAGATCGCGGCGATCGAGACGTTCGCCAAGGGCACCAACACGCTGGAAGGCACGCCGCACATCAACCGCGCGACGCTGCGGGCGAAGGGCTTCGACGACGACGCGCTGGCCAAAATCGAGTCGGGCCTGCTCGGCGCGTTCGAGATCGGCTTCGTCTTCAACCAGCACGTGCTAGGCGAGCAGTTCTGCAAAGAGAAGCTCGGGATGACCGACGCCCAGCTCGCCGACTGGAACCACTCGATCCTGCGCGACACGCTGGGCTTCACCCAGTCGCAGATCGAGGAAGCGTCCGACGTCATCTGCGGGCGGATGACGCTCGAGGGTGCGCCGTTCCTCAAGGACGAGCACCTGCCGGTCTTCGACTGCGCGACCCCGTGCGGCAAGCACGGCTCGCGCTACATCCGACCGCTCGCGCACGTCGACATGATGGCGGCCGCGCAGCCGTTCGTCAGTGGCGCAATCTCAAAAACTATAAATTTGCCGCAGACGGCGACCGTCCAAGACGTCAAGGACGCCTACCGTTACTCCTGGGAGAAGATGGTCAAGGCGGTCGCGCTCTACCGCGATGGCTCGAAGCTCTCGCAGCCGCTGGCTGCGATCTCCGACGTCGTCGGCGGGGATGACGTCGAGGAGCCGCAGGTGGCCTACGAGAGTCCGGTCCAAATCGCGGAGCGCGTCGTCTACCGCTACATCGCCAAGCGCCGGCGGATGCCGGACCGCCGTGGCGGCTATACGCAGAAGGCGATCGTCGGTGGCCACAAGGTCTACCTGCGGACCGGCCAATACGAGGACGGCACGATCGGCGAGATCTTCATCGACATGCACAAGGAAGGCGCCGCTTTCCGCTCGTTGATGAACAACTTCGCGATCGCGGTCTCGCTGGGCTTGCAGCACGGCGTCCCGCTCGAGGAGTACGTCGACGCGTTCACCTTCACGCGCTTCGAGCCCAACGGCCCCGTCATCGGCCACGAGAACATCAAGATGGCGACGTCGATCCTGGACTACATCTTCCGCGAGCTCGCGGTGAGCTATCTCGGCCGCTACGATCTCGCCCAGGTGCAGCCCTCGACCCACATCGATGCGATGGGCCCCGAACCCGAGTACGTCAGCGAGGAAGAGAGTGGCGACGTCCACTACCTCGCCCCGACCACCGGTACCCCACCGGCCGCGCCGCCGCCGGCGCTGGTCAGCCGCGTCGTGACACCGGCCGGGTCCGTCTCAACGGTCCGCACGCCGGTCGCCGCCGGCGCCGTCAAGGGCCAGATCACCGCCGAGCGTGCCCGGGAAGCGATCGCCAAGGGTTACAGCGGCGACGCCTGCTCGCAGTGCGGCCAATTCACCCTGGTCCGCAACGGCACGTGCCTCAAATGCGACAACTGCGGCACGACGAGCGGGTGCAGCTAGGCCGCGATGGTAGCGTTTTACATCGAAATCGGTGTAAAACACTACTTACGCGGAACGGTCAGCGCATAATGAAACTTACAAGCACGACAAGATGATTCGGCCGTTGCCGGATCATCTTGTTCAAATGGGGAGGCGTGTCGCCTAAGGCAAAATGTCCAACACATATCGCAACAATCACTACGTCCCGATTTGGTATCAGAGAAGATTTCTCGTCCCCGGTACGACCGAGTTGCTTTATCGCGACTTGCGCCCGGACACGTTCCGCGACCCGAGAGGCGTGCCGCACAAGACCGGCGAGATTCGCCGATTCGGCTTTCGCAAAGGCTTCGCACAGAACGACCTCTACACTCAGTTCTTCCGAGCGCAACCGCGAACGGAAATCGAAGAGAAGTTCTTCGGCGAAATCGACCACAAGGGACACGAAGCCGTAGACTACTTTGCCGGCTTCTCTCATCCGTGGGATGGAACGCAACTCTACAACGAGTTGATACTCTACATGAGTACGCAGAAACTCCGAACACCGAAAGGTTTGGGGTGGCTGCAGAATTTTTCGGCCAACCTTCGTCTTCCCGTTCTGGACGTGATGGTACGCCTACGCAGTCTGTTCTGCGCGATTTGGACCGAGTGTATCTGGAGCATCGCGAGCGCCGAACAGTCACCGACCAAGTTCATCGTTTCGGACCATCCCGTCACTGTCTATAATCGGCGATTCGGACCGAGGTCGTCGGCATGTCGTGGTTTCGACGACCCCGACATACGGCTGCATGCGACGCACACCATCTTCCCGCTGTCGTACGACAAGGTCCTCATTCTGACGAACCGCTCCTGGGTTCAGAACCCATATCAGAAAGAGAACGGAGTTCGGCCGAATCCGCGGATGATGCGTAACGCGCTCTTCAACCTGCTCGACATCCAGACGCTCCGCATACTGACCGAACAAGAAGTGCGCGAGATGAACTTCATCATCAAGAGTCGAGCACTGCGGTACGTGGCCGCGCCGAACCCCGACTGGCTCTATCCCGAAAAGTACGTCAGCAAATCCGACTGGCACGATTTCGGTCAGGGCTATCTGTTGATGCCGGATCCTCGGAGCGCGCACTACGGCGGCGAAACCATTATGACGTTCACCGGCGGTCGGACGATCGCCGTCGATGAGTACGGGCGCCATCCAGGCGAACCTGGATACAGCGGCGGCCGCAGCAACCCTGGCCCTGGTCCTGACTGGAACTCCTATCACCGATTCCAAGGCGAATTCAGTCGCCTCTTCGGAACCGAACGGAGAGGGCGTTCTTGCCGAGGCGTTCGGCTCGACGAGCCAATCCTTCCGGATTGGCATTTTCAGTCGCTGCTCGACGGTGAAGACCAACATCGTCGCCTGATGTCAGGACGAAGAGGCTGACGCGAATGACAGCAAGAGAAAGAGCCGACGAAAAAACTCGTCGGCTCTTTTCTTCTCTCACGCAACGTCGGTCACGTCCCGTTCGCTGACCTCCAGCGGTGGATTGAGCGAGACCGGGTTGGCCCTGTCGAACACGATGCGCTGGTCGTACAGATGCTCCATCGTGTTCAACGTCCGAAGATTCGCCACATGAGAATCGCGAGCGATTCGTTCAAACGCGCAACGCCGACGGACATCGTCGCCGCATCGAGGATCGCGCTTCTGACGTCGGGAGCGAGGTTCGAGAACCCGTCCCCGCCGGCGTCGGCGGGAAACTGCGGCACCGGATCGCCCTTTCGCCGCCGCAGCCGAACATAGGGATTCCGCGCCTTGATACGGCTCGGCGTCCCTTCGGCCTTGCTTCGGAATCGGTAGACCTCGGCATAGTCTGCCGGCTTCGTCCGTTCCAGTTCGGCCAGTTCACGTGCCGTCGCCGGCCACGACGAATCCGCACGGTTCTCACCCTGCTTTTCCCGAACGAAGAGCCTGACACCGAGACGTTCGGCTTCGGCGAAGTTTCCGTGGCTGCCGTAAGCCTTGTCGAACGCCGCCGTGCTTACCGTTTCCGCGTTCTCTTTTGTCTGCTCCAGCAGGCTTGGGAGATGGACGGCGTCGTTCGAGCCAGGGCCCGTCCGCAACGTCGTGTCCGCTGCGTAGATGATGCCGCTGACCTTTCCGACCGCGAAGTGTTGACGTACCAATTCTCGGTTCGGGTTGCGATACGCCGCCGGTTTCGGGCCGAACTTTCGGTCGCGGGAGTTATCCACCATCCGCGTCGGAATGTCGTGCGAATCGCCGACGACCATGCTGTCGAAGCGCTTCGTCGAGAGTGTCGTCGCGACGAAGAGCGGTGTCAGCACCCCGGTCAACAGCGGGTCGCCAAACCAACGGATGAACGTGGACTTTGTCGGTGAGTCGGCCTTGTTGTAACCCAGGACCTCGCACATCGACCAGTCATGCGCCATTCGGTGGCCGAGTTGCTCGTACGACATGTTCCCGAAGACTTTCATCAGGAGCGCGTAGGCACGAGCTGCGTACGGTGCACCGTTCGCACCGCGGTTGGCCCGATGCGTCTGCAAACGGTGAGGTGCGTCGGTATACTCCGAGCACAGCCCGGCAGCGAGTTCCGGCACCCGGACCGGCTCGGCCACACGTGCCTTTGCTCTACGCGTATCCTCCGTGGGTCCGTCCGTGTAGAGCGTCGCCGTCAGCAGTCGGCGACGACGACCGTCGTACGGTACGACCCCGTCGTCCCCGAGCATGTGACGAACACGACGGATGTGAACGCAGTCTTCTTCCGCCTTCCAGCCTTTGTGACTGCAGGTCCAGGCGCCGTCCGCCATGCGTTCGACCTTTGCGTTACCGGTTCGTCGCTTTCCGGGCTCGGGTGCGACGAGCCACATCTTCCCGGACTTTCCCACGGGCGTAATGCCGACGAACGTATCGTCCGTGGGCAATCGTGAGAACTCGAGGCGCAGCGGCCCCTCCAGGAGCCCAGCCCGGAATTTCTGCCGGGCCTGCGCAATCACGTCGTTGCGATGTTGACGAGCGAACGTGTCGTCGTAGGAGTTGAACGAAGCGCTCATTGCTCACCCCCCACATTGCATTGCCCCTGATCGAGAACTGGTTGCTGTAGGGGCAACATCGACGAGGTCGAGCATTCGCGCAGAGGTGACGAGAGAGATGGTATGGGGCGTGCTTGTTGCGCAGGGTTGGACTCTGGCGCGGCGCGGGTTCGAGGTCGCGGACGGTCTTGCCGTCCCTCTCGTTCCGCCGTCTTGGGCTTGGGTCATACGGGCCTCCTTGGCCCGACCCGAGCGTATACACGCCCCTAGACTTCCGTCAAGAGGTGTGCTACATTCGGGTCGTTGAGGGCGAACGATTCGATGTAGGAGTCGGGACCGTTCGGATTGACTGACTGAAGGCTCGGCTATACCGCTGGGCCTTCTGCTTTTCTACGTTCCGGACGCGCGTCAGATAGCGCGCCGGCAACGTTTTGTTGGGCGTTTTTAGGTTTTTGGCTATTCAGTTTTCAAAGTGCGCCCGTCGGTGTGACCCGGCAGGATTTTGAATTTTACGCCCGATGCGGTTGCATTGGAAGTCTTGTGCGAAGCCAAAAAACATGTATCAGGCGCCTTCAAATTCAAGCGCACGCTTCTGCACACCAAAAAATTTTTGTCAACGCCCCCGGCTGCGCGAACTGTTGACGAAGCGGAAAAAACATGCATGCGGGCCGCAAAAGGGTTGGACGCGGCAAATCCGGAATTAGGTGTATTCACTCCCAAAACCGGAGTAACGAATCATGTACCGCACCGCACGCCATACCGCACTGCTCGTCGCCCTTCTCCTGAAGCGCAGCGACAAACGCCTCATCCGCTTCAGCGATAAAACCCTGAAGCGTCTATCGGAACGGGACCGCCTTCGGAGCGCGTTCGTCGTGGACGTCCAACTCGAGGCGATGAACGTCGGCGTCGTCATCGTCGAACTCAACCGCGGCGGGTTCGGTGCCCAATGGGCCTCGCCACTTGAGGGGGCACCATCCGTCACCGCCAAGGCGCTCATCCCATTGGCGGAACGTAAGAAGTTGAAAGAAGACGCCATTATGGAAGAACTCGACCTGCCGGCGGTGGACGACGACGACGAGTAGTGCGGGGAGCGCTGCTGCCATGCGCCCGAAACGAAAAGCCACGACTTCGACCCGCACGAAGTATCAGCAGCAGGCACGCAAACTTCGAGCGACAGTCCTAAGGACGAAGTCGGAAATTCCGCCTATCTTCGGCACCGTCACGTACCTGCTGTCGGCCGTCGCCGCAGTCGGTACTCCCGTGCGTCTGCGAGACGTTTCGGCATCGCTCGGGCAGGGCGCGGAGCGCACCCTGAGAGCGGCGGAGGGAGGGGCTGGGCTGGTTCGCACGTTCCTGAAGACACAGCAAGGTCACGGCCCGCGTCCCGTCGCGGTCATGTTCGACGAGACGTTCCCACTCGCCAAAGAAATCGTCTCTCTCGCGCGCAAAATCGGAACGCAGCATCCACTTCCACTCACCAAAGGCTGGCCCGGCGAACAACCGCCGTCGCCGAAGAAACGGAAGCACGAGATCGACGTGCTGTTCGGCAGCGAAGTCAATACGCTGGTGCTCGCCACGGTGCGGGTCCTGCGCGGCAAGGTCGGACGCGTCGAACTCGAGGCGGCGGTTCCCTACGATTCGCTCGTCGCCGTGGAGAGAGCCGCGCGCCGGCTGCGCGACTTCGGCATCCTCGACGAACGCGGCACCTACTTGGCGGACACGCCGTGGCGTCCGCATCTCGAGCGACTCCTAGACGGGTACCTCCGACTTCGACCGGACTTCAGACAGCACGTCCGTGAACGTGCCAAGGCGAAGCGCGACCACCGAGCCGCCCGTTCGACCGAACCGCTCTTCGGGTTGGCCTCGACAGCGCGCGTCCTCGCAGCCCTCGCCCTTTACGGGCCCATGACCCGCACGCGGTTGCGCGCGATCACGATGCTGACCCACCAGAATACCGCCCTTGACCCGCTGGTCGCCGCCGACGTCCTCGCCGTCGAGACGCGGACCGGTTCTCCGGGGAAGGGGACACGTGCACATGGCACGCGCCAGCAACTCGTCGTAGGCCTCAACGCCGCCTTTCCCGTCTACAAGGAACTCCGCGACATCCTCGTCGCTCTCAGCGACGATGTCCCGGCGGAAAACGGACGGATTGCCCGCGCTCCGGCCGTTGCAGCATCCGACCGGCCATACGATGTCACCGCCCTCTTCTCGACGGCTCCGCTTCTCTGGGCACTGTTGATGATTAATTCAGTACCCGACCGTGAACTCGACGTGGCGAGCCTGCACCGGTTGCGCCCGCAGCACGCCGAGTTCACGCTCCACGGCCGCATGCGATGGCTGATGACCCAAGGTCTGGTGAAACAACGCCGACAGGGCCTCGTCATCTACTATGGACTGAACCCCGACCATCGGCTCTACCGTCCACTGAAGCGACTTCTCGACCGGATTTCGAAGATCTGGCCTGACCTCGTTGAGGCGGCAAAGGTGAACAACAATTTGAAGCCAGCGCGACGAATCGTGCTGGACCGGAACGCGCGGAAACGAACTGGAGAACCAGCATGATTTTCGGCCAAAGTACCACGGTGGACTTCGGAAGATGACAAACGTGTCCAACGAGCCAGCATTCACTATCGTCGATGTCAGCGGCAACACTCTGCACTTCGACCAGTTCGCCTACGAGCGTTCCATCGAAAAAGCGCGCGGAGACTACCACGATGCCAACTGGATTCGTTGTCGTATCACGCTACAGGCGAGCACCCTGAAACAGTCCGTACACGCGGCTCTCCTCACGACCGAAATCAAGGAACTAGCGGAGACGCTCAGGGTCGCTCTCCTCGTACCCGGCACCGAGACGACGTTCACGTCAATGGAACCCTATATCGACTTGAACGTCATCAGACGAGATAGATATGTGGATGTAACCGCTCGCCTTGACCTTGCCCCCGCTCTTGGTCCGGTAGTCGAATTCCGTTTCGAGTGTCGGCCCGAGGACATCGAAGCAACGCTCGGCACCATTGGCCACGTTCAGGAACTATTTCCCGAGCGGTAGACTCAGGGTCGAGAGCCCACTTAATCGACAGCCGCGTGCAAAACGATACTTACAGCACCAGCACAATGCAAAATGCGACTCACGCCAAAAATCGTACCAGCGCCCAGCTAGGCGGGACTATTTCAGGCTAAACATGTGGAGAAAGCTCGCAGCAGTGAGATCCGTAAGCAATCGGTATGCTAGGCCGAGCGCGGTCTTTGGCACGTCGACTGGAGCGCTGACTTTCTTCAGGTGCCATGACTTGCCGTCATAGGTCTCGAGCAGCGCGATCTCCTTGAAATAGAGCTCGTTCGTGTTGATCGCACTCCCCGTTCCGGCTGAAATCGTTACGCCGCCGGCGGTGAAGTTGCGCTGCGCTGGGTCGAGCTCCATCTCGAAGCTCTGCAATCCCACCGTCACCGGCCCAATATGAGCCGTCGCGGGCTTCTTCAGCTGGCCGAGCAGCAGCATGTGCTGGTGATCGAAAACTGCCTGCACGCACCCGGCCACGTTGTTGTCCGTCGTAATGTACTTCTGTAGCGTTACCACCGCCGTGAACAGAAACTCTGGCGCGTCCGGGGCCGGCACCTCGGCATTCCCGCTGGCGTCACGGCCTGACGTTATGAGGCCCGCGTATACTTTCTCGACAGCTAATGGGCCGACCACGAAGCTCGCATTCTGGTCGAATATGGTGACTCGCGAATCGACCCCGTAGTCGCTACTTGTCGTGAAGTCACCTTGATCGCTGCAGACCGTTCCGGCGACCTTCTCCGGCGGGTCCGCGGCAACGATACCCCCGCGTCCGATGGTCAGCCCGTTGAAAATCAAGAATGTCGGATTTGATGTCTGCGGTGGGATGACTCCGTCAGCTAGCAAGCCTAAACGCTCCGTCGATTGCACCGAAAGGAACGCCGGCGTCGAAAGCTCCGCACAAAGCGTGAGCTGCAAGGGATTCGCTAACGTTCTCTCGTCGCTCAACGAGATGCTGGCAACGTACTTCGCATTATTGCACACAGCCTTGGCGGTTGGATCATTGTGCGGTGTCGCCGTCATCGTCAAGATATGCAGAGATGACTGGACCGGCGTGAGCTGCGCCTCGAGTTTCGTCAAGCCGATCTGCTTCGTGCTCGGCAGCCGACTGATTTCAGCATCCGTGACCTTGAGCTGCCCGTCGGAGATCAGTAAAAAATCGGGCAATGCGATCGTGGCATTGGTGACCTTTATCAACGGTCCCGTCGCGCGGTCGTAGCTAAACGAGCACTGCTGGATCGACAACGACCCGAAGTCCATAAACGTGGCGCCTTGCCCTGAACCAGCCGGAGGCAGGCACGCTGCAGGCCCGTTCATCTGAAAGTTCCCACTGACATATTGGAATGGCGGAATCGATAGTGAGCCGAACCCTTTGATCGCCGCTAGCGAAAGCGTGCCGCCGGTAGACGAAATGCCGGTGAATGCGCCACCTGAACAGACCGCATTGATGACGACCGGCTGGTTCGCACCCGCCTTCGCGACCGGCGGCGCCGGGGACGTCGAGCATCCGAAGGACACCGGCACGTCACCTCCGGCCGTCGGCGGCTTCAATGTCGCAATCAAATTCGTCTGTGCGCTACCGAGTTCTGGAAACCCATGAAGTGCCAGCGTGACCGTGGTCGTCAGTGAAATGCTCGATCCCGCATCGTCGTCGGCAACACCGAGTGACCCAGATGCCGTCGCGTCCATGCCCAGTGCGTTGAAGGTTGCCGGCGCCGCCGACAGGTCCACTGGCGGCACGGTCAGCTTCAAGCCCGTCGACGAGAGCTGAAACGGCACGTTCGTCACGCTCCCGGCTCCAACGGAGGCAGGCCAGCCGATGCTGAGCGTGCCGGAAACCGGTCCCAGATGGCCGCCGGCACACGCGATGCTGACACCACCGGTCAACGCGAGCGTGAAATCAGGAGCGGTGCCGATGCTCGCTTTCGTCGCACTCACGATAACTGGCGCAGTGCATGCCAGCGACATGCCACCGCCCTCCGCCGTGAGCATAAGCGGGACGGGCGTGAGCGTAAACGGTAAGGCAGGAGGCAGCGTCGGTACGACCATTGCGGTGACCGTCTGTGTTGCCGGCGTGAGGCTGAGCGTGATTGATGAAACCGAGAGCGCAACGGGACCCGCAGGCAACGCGATGACTCCAGGGGCAGAAACGTCACTGACTAACCCAGCAGCGGTAAACGATGCCGTGCCCAATGCCGTCTCGGTGCCATTCCAGGAGCCGAATACGCTCAGCCTATTGCTGAGACTCGGTGTTTGAATCGACCCCTTCAATTCAATGGTACTACCCGGTGCGCTATCGAAAGTGATCGCTTGAGAGGCGGGTGCGAAGGTGAGTTGCGCGGATCCGAGGCCATTGGGGAGCAGCAGCGACATAACATCATTGCCTTGCACCGTAAGCGGCAGACCTCGAAGATTCATCGCAAAGATCGATCTTACGGCGCCTTTGCAGATGAGATTGAGATAGTCAACCGGCAACGCATGAGTACCTAACGTCCATTGGATCGCCGTGTTACCGCTCATGCTCGGCTTGCTCGTAACCTGATCACCCGCAGGCGCCTGAACTGACGAATACGTCCCCGGCACGATGATCGACAGCGTCTTTCCCAAGCCGTTCTGCGCGATGACATTCGTCCCAGCAGACAGTTCCGCGCCGCCGCTGAGAGATGCACTGACAATTGCCCCCGTGCTGCTCGTGCACGGCGGAGGCTGAACCGCCGCGCTTGCACTTTCCGGTGCGGCAGGTGACAAAAGGACACCGCACAGAGCGATCAGAGCGCGGCACGTAAAACGTGACGCGTATTGAAGTCTCAAAGCAAACTTCTCCCACACCTAGAGCGGATGAGTCAGAATAAGCTCATGGCACGTTTCTTGTCAAGTTGCATCACCGAGCAGCACCCATGGCGACGCATTCGTTCGGAAGGCGGGAACTCGCTGTCTTCGTCGTAGGATGTACGTGCCTCGTCTTGACCTCCGAATCGTCATCAACGGCGCGACCGTCCACGTCTTCGTGCGTGGCAAGGCTGGTGAACCGTTCCAGGAGGTGAAGCCCGGAGCTTTCCGCCTGGGCCGGCTCGGACCCAATGGAATCATCCTCGCCATGGACTCGGGTCAGGACAACGAAGGAACGTGGTTTGAGACTTGTCACTTTTCGGTGACCCTAAAGAAGTCTGAGGCGAAGTAGCGGAATTCCGTAGAACTACGGACGTCCCGAGCCAGGAGTGGGCGGTATCGTCGGAGCCATGGAAACGACGACGATCCCCTCCTCCCGGGTGCTTGCGGCGCTGGTCGCGGTAGTGACCGGAGCCTGCCTCGCGACGGCCATCGTAGCCGCCATCATAAACCTACGAATTGCGGCTTAGAGCACGAGCCGATCGCAACCAGCGACGGCGCGATTGAGAGTTCGGGTGCGCCGGCGATCGCAAAGCCCAGGAACACGACGTTGCCCGTCATGTTCGCGACGTAAAGGGGCTACGGGAGGCACGTCGAGAACCTCGGACGACGCGAACTGACCCGGACGACGGGAGGGAGCACGATGATGACAGGCGGCGGAGACATCGGCGAGATCGACGACGTGGCCGACCTCGAGGACGATGTCGAGCGTGTCGGGGCGGTCGACGACGTCGACGACGACGACGACAGCGTCGAAGGGGACGACATCGCGCCGCCGGTAGCGGTGCCGGTGCTGGACATCAACACCAGCGACACCGACCCGACGGCCGGGGCGTCCGACATCGGCGGCCGCGCGGCTCCGTAGACCCGAGCGCGACGGAGCGCGGCGATCCTCACGAGTTGCGCGGGATATCGGCACACGCCGAGACCGTGTTGGACGCTGGGGATGGTCCGACGACGATCGCGAAGTGACCGTTCATCAGGTACGCGAGCTGGACGTTCCGCACGAGTCCTGAAGCGGCGCCGTTCACGACCTCGCCCACGTGGTAGGCGACTTCCGGGTAGAGCAGCGCACACGAGCCCTGACGAATCTCGGCGACCGCGTGCGATACGCCTTCCGAGAGGTTCAGCCTCACGGCGACGTTCTGTCCGTTCTGCGTGAGGACAGCAGTCCCCGTGACGGCGCGCGGGCCGCGACCACGTCGCATGCTCACCACGATCGTCCCACCGTTCCGGCTCAGGTGCGACTCGAAGTCGGCGGCGGTCACCTGAATCGGTCCGCCGCTCGGCGCCGGCGCGAGGTATTCGGCGATGAAGCCGGCGATCGTGTTCACCACGTTGGCTTGCTGCGCTGGGGTTCCATCGCCGTACAGCGTGTCGAAGGCGTGCTCCGCGCCCGGATACGTTCGCAGCGTCACCGGTGCGCCGGCATTCCGCGCACTCGAGACGAGCGCGACGCAGGCTGCGGCGTGGACGTGCGTGTCGCGGGTTCCGACCAGGATCAACAGCGGCACCCCCGCACGGTAGACGCCGTTTGACGCCCCCGTCTTGGCGGTCCAACCGGTCCAGTCGCCGTAGCGCCGCTGGCAGTATCCGTAATCCGCGACAGCCATCGAAAAGGGCAAGCTCTGCACCTGTCCGGCCCGCGCGGCGACCGCCGACAGCAACGCGCTCCCGCCGCCTGACCGGCCGATTGCGCCGACCTGGCCGGCCTGCACAAACGGCGCCTGCTGGAGATACGCCGCCGCATCCACCGCATCTCGGCCGCGCGTCGCCGGGGACAAGCGCCAGTGCTGGCTGAAGGCGAGATGGCGCGGGGTGAAGCTATCCTCGATGAGCGCGACGTAGCCGGCTCGCTGCAAGCGCTCCGCCCACGGGATCTCCCAGTTCTGAAATCCTTCGCTCCCCGAAGTACCCGAGACGATGAGGACCGCCGGCGCCGGCACCGAGGCCGGCTGATACAGGATCCCCGAGAGCTGCAGCCCGGGCGTCTGCGACGCGAACGTGACGGGAACGGGGCGCGGCAACGACTGCGCAGTCGCGCGCGTGCACGGCACCCAGCAGAGCACAGCGACAAGGGACGCGGCTGCTACGCGCATGCGTCTTCACAAGGCCGCGGTCACGGTGAAGCGATCGCGCAGGGTCCGTTTGGAGAGCTTTCCCGTGGCCGTGTGCGGCAGCTCGTCGACGAAGACGACGTCGTCGGGCAGCCACCACTTCGCGACCTTACCCTCGAGAAACGCGAGTATCTCCGCGCGGTCGACCTCCGCGCCGGGCTTCTTCACCACCACCAGCAGCGGGCGCTCTTGCCAGGTCGGGTGCGGGATGCCGATGGCGGCGGCTTCGGCGACGGCGGGGTGCGCGACGGCGTGATTCTCCAGCTCGACCGAGCTGATCCACTCGCCGCCCGACTTGATGACGTCCTTCGAGCGGTCGCGGATCGTCACGTACCCTTCGGGGCTGACGCTGGCGATATCGCCGGTCCGCAGCCAGCCGTCTTCCGTCGTACCGACGGCCGTCGCAGCCTCGTCGTCATAATAGCCGGCGGCGATCCACGGGCCGCGAATCAGCAATTCGCCCTGCGCCTCGCCGTCCATCGGGAGATCATCGCCCGCATCGTCACGCAGGCGCATCTGCACGCCGTAGACGGGCCGGCCGGCGCGGGTCTTGTAGTCGAGCCGCAGGGGCATCGCGTCGTGTTCGGCACGCGGCTGCCCGATGGTGCAGACCGGGCTCGACTCGGTCATCCCCCAGATGTTGAGGAAGGCGATGCCCGCCTCTTCGAAAGCCGCGATCAGCGAGCGCGGTGGCGCGGAGCCGCCGCACGGCAGCGCCTCGACGGTACTCAGGCGCAGGCCGTTCGAACGCATGTACTCCAACATCCGCAGCCAAATCGTCGGCACGCCCGAGGTCAGCGTGACTTGCTCGCGTTCGAGCGACCGGTAGAGCTCCGCCGCATCCAGGTGAGGATCGCAGAAGACCAACTTCGAGCCCACCATCGCGGCGACGTAGGGCAGGCCCCAGGCGTTGGCGTGAAACATCGGCACGACCGGCAGGATCGTATCCAAGGTTCGCGCGCTGACTTTCATCCCACCGATCGCGGCGAACGTGTGCAGCACCGTCGAGCGGTGGGAGTACAGCACTCCCTTCGGATTGCCGGTCGTGCCGGACGTGTAGCACAACGACGACGCGAGTCGCTCGTCGATCTCCGGCCACTCGATTTCGCCGGGCAGACCGGCGATCAGCGTCTCGTAGGCGATCGCGTTGGGGAGGCTGGTCGCCGGCATCGACGCGGCATCCGTCAGTACGATGTAGCCCTCGAGCTTCGGCAGCCGCGGCGCCAGCGCTTCGAGGATCGGGAGCAAGTCGGGCTCGACGAAGACGTAGCGGTCGGCGGCGTGATTGAAGATGTACTCGAGCTGGTCGGCGAACAGGCGTGGGTTGACGGTGTGCAGCACGGCGCCGATCCCCGAGACGCCGAAGTACACCTCGAGGTGCCGGTAGGAGTTCCAGGCGAGCGTCGCGATGCGGTCGCCGGTCGTGACGCCCAGGCGGCCGCGCAGCGCGTGTGCGACCTGCGCGCTGCGAGCGCGCGCGTCGCGATAGGTATAGCGGTGGTCGGGTTGACCGGTTCGATGGGTGACGATCTCCCGGTCGCCGTACCAGCGGGCGGCGTGATCGATCAGCGAACCGATCGTCAACGGCGTGTCCATCATCAGGCCAGGAAGCATGTGTAGCTCCTTCGTCGAGCGATACGCCTGGGACCAGGGACGCGGGTTACCTCAGCGCTTCGACGGCGGCTTGCCAGGTTCCGCGCCTGTTCGGCACCGAAGGGCGGGCCCATGAAACCGCCCTCATTCGCCCCTCGTGGTCTGGCAGCGATCGTCGGCCTTCTGCTCCTTGCCGGTACCGCCAGCGCGGCCTGCGCCGCTGAGGTCGACGTGATGATCTCCGGCGGCTTTACGGCGGCGCTGCGTGACCTCGCGCCGGCCTACGAGCGCGCGACCGGGAACACGATCGTGTTGATCTCCGGCCCTTCGATGGGGAACACGCCGCAAGCGATCCCCGCCCGCCTACAGCGCGGCGAGGCGGCGGACGTCGTGATCATCGTCGGGTATGCCCTCGACGCTCTCATCAAGCAAGGAAAGGTCTCGGCCGAGGGTCGCGTCGACCTAGCACGCTCGCGCATCGCGATGGCGGTGCGGGCCGGCGCGCCCAAACCCGACATCAGCACGGTCGCCGCGTTCAAGAACACACTGCTGGCGGCGAAGTCGATCGCCTACTCCGACAGCGCGAGCGGTGTCTATCTCTCGACCGACTTGTTTCCACGCCTCGGCATCGCCGACCAGATCAAGAACAAGAGCACGATGATCCCGGCCGAGCCGGTCGGCTTGGTCGTGGCGCGAGGTGACGCCGAGGTCGGCTTCCAACAGCTGAGCGAGCTGCTCCCGGTCGCGGGGATCGACATCGTCGGGTTCCTTCCGCCCGAGCTTCAGAAGGTCACGACCTTCTCCGGTGGAGTCGTGGTCGGTGCTCAGCATGCCGCGGCTGCGAAGGCACTGCTCGCGTTCCTCCAAACGCCCGCCGCCGCGGCGGTCATCACCAAGACCGGCATGGAGCCGGCGATACCCGCGCTCAAGTAACACGATTCCAGGAGAACCATTCCTGTGTGCGCACACGCCGACACAACCACCGAGCACGCATCCGAGAAAGCCCGGGCGCTGGTCAAGGGCGCGGTCGACCTGCACGTGCACGTCGCGCCCGACGTCATGGATCGGATCACCGACGACCTGACGCTGGCGACGCAGTATGGCGAAGCCGGGATCGACGGCTTCGTCCTCAAGAGCCACTACGTTCCGACCGCCGAGCGCGCGAGCGTCGTCAACAGGGCGGTTCCGGGCGCCCGGGCGATCGGCGCGATCACGCTCAACGCCGCCGTCGGCGGCATGAACGCGATGGCCGTCGAGATCGCGGCGATGGAAGGCGCGCGCGTGGTCTGGTTCCCGACCTTCGACGCGCTCAACGAGCCGATCGGGCGATCCCTCCCGCGCGCGGGCGAGGTCGTGCCGCTGTGGGCGGCGATTCAGCGCGATCTGCGTGCCCGCGGGTTCGTCGCCGACCCGGTGCTGGTCGTCGACGAGGAGAATCACGTCCTGCCGCAGGTCGTCGACGTGCTACGAGTGATCGCGCACCACAATCTGGTCCTCGCCACCGGTCACCTCGGGCGTGATGAGATCTTCGCGGTCGTCGACGCGGCCCAGGCCCATGGGGTCAAGCGCATCATCGTGACCCACCCCGAGTTCCCCTCACAGAACTTGTCCGCCGAGGACCAGTACGCGCTCGGCGAGCGCGGGGCGTTCCTCGAGCGCTGCTTCACAACGGCCTACACCGGCAAGACGCGCTGGGAGACGGTCTTCACCAACATCCGCAAGAGCAAGCCGGAGCACTCCTTCATCTCCACCGACCTCGGGCAGCCCGCCAACCCCGCCGTCGAGACCGGCTTCGCGTTGATGGCCGATCGGCTGCTCGAGGCCGGGTTCACTACCGACCAGATCGAGCAGATGACCGTCGCCAACACGCGTCTGCTCGCCGCCTAGCGCCGCGTTACGCTCCGGCGATCGGTTTGCCCCGGAAGCATCCCAGCGTGTACGGGAACTGGTAGGTCGAGACGTAGTGATACATGTTCACCAGCTTGCCGTTCCAGAGGACCTGGCTCGTGATGCCGTGGCACTCGTCGAGGTCGGCCGTGGTGAGGATCTTGCCGTTGTACCAAGGCCCGTAGATGCCGAATCCGTCGAGTGCGTAACCGAGCAGCGACGAGTTCGCCGTCGTGGAGCCGGCGTCGGGGACGCAGGCCTGTAGGATGCCGTGGTAGTGATAGGTGTCCGACGAGTCTGGATGACCGTGGCACGAGTCTTGCTCCTCGCGCGCGACCGCGTCGTAGTCGGAGGCGTCGAAGGCGTTGTAGATGGCGACCCCGGTAACCGTGAGCCCGATCGTGCCCATCGGCAGGCAGGTCGGCGTCGTGGCGATGGTCGGGTTCCCGGGCAGCGCGTACTTGTCGCTCTTGTCTTCGACTTTGTTCGGGTTGTGATCGTACGCATACGCCGGATCGGTCGTCGCGATGGGAAAGGTGCCGGTCGTGTAGGGCGACGTCGGGACACCCTTGCTGGTGATCGTGCGCGTGTCGCCGTCGTTCGAGAGCACCGCGGCGAAGGTCCCGGCCCAGGCGACGCTCCCTTCGACCACGACCTTCTCCAACAGATTCCACGTCGTGCCGCCGATCCAGGGCGCGCTGGAGACGACCGGCGATCCGCTCGCGGCCTCGCACACGTCGACGTAGCCCGCCTTCGGGCTCTTCGTCGTCTTGAGATCGCCGAGCGGTAGATCCGTGCAGTTGAGCGGCCCGGACGACGTCTGGGCGGTTGGGCAGGTATAGGAGTTGCTCGTGCTCGTCCGAGTCGTCGCCGAGAGGATCCGCTGCGCCGACAGGACGCTCGGGCTCAGGGACCCTGCCGATCCGAGCGCGGGCAGGGTATCCCCGCCGCAGCCGGTGAGCAGCATCGTGAGCGCCAGGCATCCGCCGAGAGTCGTCCGCGCATCGTTCTTCATTGGCAGAGTATCAGCGCGTGGTTGAGCCGACGTCTGTGATCTGCGACCAACTTGGCTGAACGTTTACTCAAGCGAGCTAGCCGGCGTGAGCGCGCTCACACGCGATCGCCCATCCCGTCCAGTCGTACCGCGCGTTGCACCGGGCCGCACGCGCATGCTAGAGTCGTCTCACACACGTGTTGCCGAGCGGGGGATGGCGTGCAACTTCGTATCATTGCGATGTTCGTGATCGTGGCGTGCACCGCTCCGGCGCTCGTCGGTGCCGGCACAACCACACCGCCGCAGGACGCATTGCTGCGCTCGCTCATGCAGCAGAGGATCAAGCACGTCTTCGTGATCGTGCAAGAGAACCACTCGTTCGACAACTATTTCGGCACCTATCCCGGCACGGCTGGGCAGACCGTGGAGAACCTTGGCACCGCGCTTGCCGCTGCGAGCGAGCAGCAATTCGACCCCGCTACGGGTACGACGCAGGGTCCCTTCACCGTTACCGATCCGCACATCCTCGGCGGCGACCAATCGTCGATCGGGACCGCGGTCAAGATCGACGGCGGCAAGATGGACAACTGGCTGCGCGAAGAGGAGTACGGGGCCGCGCTTTCGGCGAGGCACGTGACGCCGGAGAAGCACGCCAACGCCCTCGACGTGATGGCGGTATTCGACTGCAACACGGTCCCGTATCTGTGGTATTACGCCAAGACTTTCACGCTCTTCGACCACTATTTCCAGGCCGACACCGGGCCCTCGACGCCGGCCAACATCCAGGTATTCGCCGCTCAGATCGGTCAGTCGGAATGGGCCAGGCAGGAACGATCCCGGCACAGGATGTCGAGCTCACCTGCGAACGGCGGCGCCGAGGTGCCGCTCTTCTACGACGACAACCCACCGGCGGTCACGTTCCCGGGCATTTTCCCCTACACCGACGGCGACGACGCGACGGTACAAAGCTACGCGACGATGCCGGTCTTGCTCAATCCCGCCGAGGACGCGGCGGCTGCCGTCCCCGGCTCGATCGCCGATGACCTCCGGACCGAAGCGGCTTCGAAACGCCGGTCGATTTCCTGGGGGTGGTACGAGGAGGGGCTGACCTCGGGCATCGGCTTCTCTTCGCACCACACGGCGCCGCTCTACTTCGACTATATCGACAAGAGCCCAACCTTCATCGCCAACCTGCACGACAACACGCCCGACCTCGGTTTGCTTCCCGCCATCGTGAAGAAAAAGCTGCCGGCCAGTGGCGTTTTTTGGATCAAGGGTGCCATGAAGAGCCAGTTCGGCTTTCGGCCGGCCAACGGCGATACGCGCTTCTTGGGTGATGACGATCACCCGGGGGTCGGGCAGTCGGATCACCAGGTCGCCGAAGCGTACGTCGCCACGATCATCAATGCGATCGCGAGCAAGTACTGGAACGACTCGGTGATCATCCTGACCTGGGACGACATGGGCGGGTACTTCGACCACGTGCCGCCGCGGCAATATACGCACGAGCGATGCCCTCCGCTGGGCGTACCGTGCGGGGATGGGCCGCGGCTACCGATGTTGGTCATCTCACCCTTCTCGAAGACCGGCGTCGTCGTGCACGACTACAACGACGCCGTCTCGATCTCGAAGTTCATCGAGGACGTCTTCGGCCTGCCACGGCTCGGCTCGTTGCCGGACGAGCGACCCTACGAGCCCGAAGGTCCGCGCGACGTCGACCCGAGGATCGGCAACCTGTCGGGCGCACTCGACATCGCCAAGCTCTCCGGTGCGAGCACGCCGAATCCCGCCTCGATGGCGACGATCGTACCGAGCGTTCCGCCCGCGATGAGCTGCAGCACCCTCGGCTTGACCCCAAGCCCAACGCTGACCTCGCCGCCGAAGGGCTACGTCTCGGTTGCGAGACTCCAGCGGATCCCGCCCGAGACCGACGACGGCGATTAGCGCTCAATTTCGGTGCGCGCGTACCCGCAGGCGCACGTAGTCGGCGGTCCAGCGTCCCGCGCTGTCGCACAGGGCCGGTCGCAGCAGCGCGACCGTCTCGGCGATCGCGCGCTCGCGATCGCCCGGCGCCAGCGCCGCGAGGAACGGCTGCGCGAAGGTCTCCAGCCAGTCGGCCATCTCGCCCGGTAGCGGCGTCGCGCGCGGCTGCAGCGCGATCCGCTCGACGACGAAGCCGGCGCTCCCGAGCCGCGCGCGGTACTCCTCGGACGTCGGCAGGTACCACGGCGTCAGCGCGTCGGCGTCGAGCCCACGGCGCGCCAGGACCGCGGCCAGCGCGACGCGCGGCGCGGCAACGTTCCCGTGGCCGCCGAATTCGGCGACGAACCGGCCGCCGGGCCGCAGTGCGCGCGCGACACCGGCCAGGACCGCATCGGGCTGCAGCATCCAGTGCAGTGCCGCGTTGGAAAAGACGGCGTCGAACTCGCCCTCGAAAGCCAGCGCCTGCGCGTCGCCCTGCCGCACGTCCAGGCCCCGCTCGCGCGCCGCCGCGAGCAGTTCCACCGACGCGTCCACGCCGACGACGGTCGCGCCGGTGGCGGCCAGCCGTGCGGTCAACACGCCGTCGCCGCAGCCGACGTCGAGGATCCGCTCGCCCGGGCGCGGGCCGAGCAGTGCGACGACCTCGCCGGCGAGATCGGCGACGAAGCGGGCGTTGCGGGCATAGGTCGCCGGATCCCAGCGCTGCATCGGAGCGTCAGGACTCGCCCTGCGGCGCGTCCGGTTGCAGGCGAGGCGGAACTCGGCCTCACGCTGCGAACGCGAGCCCCCGAAAGGCGGTGCGCGATGCGGCATTACAGCGTGACCGGCGGCGGCGGGACGCGGCTCAACGTCGTCGAGACCGGCGACCCGGCGGGCCGGCCGATCGTCTTCCTCCACGGCTGGTCGCAGAGCCATGCCGCCTGGCAGCGGCAGTTGCAGTCGCCGGCGCTGCGCGGCTTTCGGCTCGTCGCCGTCGACCTGCGCGGGCACGGCGACTCCGACAAGCCGGTCGACGGGTACGGCGAGAGCGCGTGGTGGGCCGCCGACCTCGACGCCGTCTGCGCGACGCTCGCCCTCGAGCGACCGGTGCTCGTCGTCTGGTCGTACGCCGGCTACGTGATCGCCGACTATCTACGTGCGCGCGGCGACGCCGCGCTCGGCGGGATCGTCTTCGTCGACGCGACGACCGACCTGGGCCGCACCGCGTACCGCCGGCTCGGCGACGGCTGGCTCGGCGCCCTCCCCGACGGCTCCGGCGCACCCAACGTCTACAGCCCCGGAGCCGAGGACGCCGCCGTCGCGATGCGGCGCTTCTTGCGCAACTCCGTCGCGACGCCGCTCGACCATCTCGCCGAGCTGCAGTTCCTGGGCAGCGTGCTGCTCGTGCCGCCGCGCGTGCGCGAAGCGCTCTTCTCCCGCCGGCTGGCCAACGACGACGTGCTCGACCGAATCCGCGTGCCGACGCTCATCGTCCACGGCGAAGCCGATCGGATCGTCGACGTCGAGAGCGCCAGACACCTGGCCGAGCATATCCCTCATGCGACGCTCTCCACCTATCCCGGCGTCGGGCACATGCCGTTCTGGGAGGCGACGGAGCGCTTCGATCGCGAGCTGGCCGCGTTCGCCGGCGCGCTCGCCGCGGCGTAGCGCCGAACCGTTAACCCAGGACTGCGGTCAACATCGAGATCGAGCCCAGCTCGCAGCCGATGGTAGGGAAGCGCACGCTGTCGCCGGGGCGGCGCGCGCCGAGCACGTAGAGCAACGGGAAGTAGTGGTCGGGCGTCGGCACGGCGAGCAGCGCGTCGCGGCCGTGCTGCTCGTAGGCGACCAGTGCTTCGTCGTCGCCGGTCTCGAGCGCGGCGCGGACCCGCATCTCGAAGCGTTCCGCCCAGTCGTAGGGCTCCGGATGATGCTGCCCCCAGGCCAGGGTGTGCAGGTTGTGCACGACGTTCCCGCTCCCGACGATGAGCACGCCCTCGTCGCGCAGCGGCGCGAGCCGTTGGCCCAGCGCGTAGTGGAACGCCGCCGGTCGCGTCTCGTCGATGCTGAGCTGTACGACCGGGAGGTCGGCCAGCGGATAGGCGTGGGTGAGGACCGACCACGTCCCGTGGTCGAGCCCCCACTGCGCATCGCGTCCCACCGGCAACGGCGCGAGCAGCTCGACGACTCGGTCGACGAGCGCCGGATCGCCCGCCGCCGGGTAGGTGACCTCGTAGAGCGCGCGAGGAAATCCACCGAAGTCGTGGATCGTCCGTGGCTGCGCCGCGGCCGTCAGCTTCGTCCCGGTCACGAACCAGTGCGCCGAGACGGCCAGGATCGCGCGCGGGCGCGGCAACTCGCGGCCCATCGCCGCCCACGCGTCCGTGTGCGCGTTGTTCTCGATCGCATTCATCGGGCTGCCGTGTCCGAAAAAGACGACCGGCATCGCCTTGGCCATGCCCGCGTGTTCCGTAGCCTGCGGCGGCGTGCCTGTCGTTAGGCCCCAGCGCGGCGGCGGCGCGCCTTGTTGCGATTGCCGCACGAGGCCATGTTGCACCAGACGCCCGAGCGGTTCTTCGAATGGTCGAAGAACGCCCACAGGCAGGTCGGATCGCCACAGGCCTTCATGCGCTGCCACGCGCCGGTTTGCATCGCGTCGTGGACGATCGCCAGCAACCGCGCGAGCGCACCGTCGACGCCGCGGTCGGCCGGTTCGAGGCGCGCGACGCCGCCCTCGAAGCGGACCTGCAGCGGCGCGCGCGCGGCGGCTTCTTCCAGTCGCGCGACGACCGCAGGGGCGGGGGCGCCGCCGGCCGCGATCAGCGCGCGGAGGGCTTCGCGAACCTCGATGGCCCGCGCGAACGCGGCCGCGTCGACCGGCGCATCGGCATCGACCAAGCCGCGCTCGACGAACCACGCGCGCAGCATCGCGGGCGTAGCGACCTGATCCTTGCCGGGCGCCGGCTGGAGGTCGTAGGTGTTCACGAAGGTCCGCACGAGCTCCAGCTCGCCCGGCGCCGACTCATCATGGGTGGCGGGCACTACCCCTAGGATATCACCACCAAAAAGGATTGACAAGGTACTAGTAACCGTCGTATAATGTTCGTAGGTTACTCAGCAGCCGTTCCGAGGGCATCCCCGTGCCGATCCTGACCCGCCCCCACGCCGTCCGCCTCGACGGTACCGACCCGGTCGCCGCCTCGCTGCGGTCCCTGCTTGCCTCCGACGCACTGGTCGTCCGCGCGCTCGAGCGCCAAGCCGAGATCCGCCGGTTCGTCCAGGCCGACCGGCTCGCCACGCAGGCTACCGCTCCTTCTGCCCCGCGCCGCACGCGCGGTCTGCGACGCGCCGTCGCGCGCCTGCTCTTCGTCCTCGTCGAGCGGCTCGCGCCGGACGTGGTCAGCCCAGATCCGTGCGCCTAGCCGCGAAGGCTCGCCAGAGTAGCCGGAAGGCGATGAACGCCAGCATCGCGGCCAAAATGCGCAGCAACACCTTGCCGGGCACGAAGCGCGAAAGGCGGGCACCCAGTGGCGCCCCGATGACCGCGCCGAGTGAGGTGGCGACCGTCGCCGTCACGTCGCCGTGGTAGTCACCCTGCGCGGCGTGGATGATCGTCGCGACCAGGGAGGTCACCGCCAGCACGGCATGCGAGGTCGCGGTGGCGACGTGCTCGGGATAGTTGAGGACCGCCACCAGGAACGGGACCTGGATCGGCCCGCCGCCGATGCCGAACAACGCCGAGACGATCCCGACGACGACGCTGCCGAGCAGCCCCAGCCGCATGTCGAAGCTCCACGCGTAGCGCTGCCCGTGCGCGTCCTCCAGCGTCCGCCGCGTCGAACCGAGCGGGCCGCCACGCGTGCGCGCCGGCGCAAACGCGAGCCAGCTCGCCATCGCCAGCAAAAGCAGCCCGAACAACGGATCGAACCAGCCACGCTCGAGCTTGTCCGCCCCCACGACGCCGACGCAGACGCCCGGGATCGCCGCCGCGGCGAACGGCAGCGCGCTGCGCACGTCCACCCGGCGCTGCCGCAGATACGCAATCGTCCCGCTGGACGCGTTCGCGCAGACGACGGCCAGCGAGAACGCCGTTACCGTGCGCGTCTCCCAGCTCGGTTCGAGCAGCACGACGACCGGCACGATCAGAAATCCGCCGCCGACCCCGACCAACGTGCCGAGGGCGCCGAGCACGACGCCGAATAGCGCCAGCGCCAGGTCGGCAGGACCGAGCGCGTGGACGAGCACGGCGAGCGTTAGCGGAAGGTGTCTTGCAGGGCCGCGAAGCGAGGATCGTCGGGGCGCAAGTCGAGGTGCGCGATCGGCGTCTCGCCGAGCCGCACGCCATCCTCGAGCGTCGGCCGGTTATCCTCGTAGACGATCCCGAGCGGTATCTGTCCCTCGCGGGTGAGCGCCTCGAACGCGGCGAGCCGATCGTTCGGCGCGTAGTCGGGCCGCTGCGCGACGTCCTCGACGTGCTCCTTGAACCACGCGTAGGTGTTGACTTTGTTGTAGGTCACGCACGGCGACATGACCTCGACGATCGAGAAGCCGCGGTGTTCGATCGCCGCCTTGAGCAGCGCGACGAGTTGTTTGGGCTGCGCCGAGAAACCGCGCGCTAGGAACGAGGCACCGGCGGCGAGCGCGAGCGCCAGGCCGTTGATCGGCGCGTCGGGATTGCCGTTCGGGCTGACCGAGGCGACGTAGCCGGTCGCGCTGGTCGGTGATGCCTGGCCCTTGGTCAAGCCGTAGGTCTGGTTGTCCATCACGATGTAGGTGAGGTCGGGATTGCGGCGCACCGCGTGGACGAAGTGGCCGGCGCCGATCGCGTAGCCGTCACCATCGCCGCCCGCCGCGATGACGGTCAGGTCGCGATTGGCGAGCTTGACGGCGGTCGCGACTGGTAACGCGCGACCGTGCACGCCGTGGAAGGCGTAGCTGTGCACGTAGCCCGAGATCTTCCCCGAGCAGCCGATCCCCGAGATGAAGGCGACGTCCTTCGGCACGCGGCCCAATTCGGCCAAGGCCTGCTTGAGCGCCGCGAGCACACCGAAGTCGCCGCAGCCGGGGCACCACCACGAGGGTGTCGCGGTGGCGAAGTCCTTGGGGCTGAGTACCGTCGCCACGTCAGCGTACCTCTACCGGCAGATCCGCGTCGGTCAGACGCTGGATCGGTTCGATGATCTCGATCGGCCGGAACGGCCGACCGTCGTACTTGCGCAGCGCGCGCAGCGCCGGCAGCGGGCCGACGACCGTGCGAATCAGCCGGTCGAGCTGTCCGGTGAAGTTGTTCTCGACGACGAAGACGTGCTGCGCGCCGCGGAAGAACGCCCGGATCTCGTCCTCGGGGAACGGCCACAGCGTGCGCAGTTGCAGAAAGCGGGTCGGGACCCCCATCGCGGCGAGCCGATCGACGGCCTCGGCGATCGGGCCGCGGTTCGCGCCGTAGCCGATGATGCCGACGTCGGCGTCGGCGACGCCGTGCAGGAGCGCCTTAGGCAGATCGTCGCGCATCGTCTCGAGCTTGCGGAAGCGCTTCTCCATCATGCGCGCGCGGTTGCGGGAATTCTCGGTGATCACCCCGCCGTCGTTGTGCTCCGATCCCGGCGCCAGGTGCATCCCACCCTCGACGCCGGGGATGACCCGCGGCGAGACGCCGTCCTCGGTGAACGCGAAGCGCTTGTACTCGCCGAAGACGACCGCGCCGCGATCGATCAGCTTGCCGCGCTCGATGGCGACCGCCTCGAGGTCGAACGGCGCCAGCGTCGCCTTGCTCTGGCAGAGCGCCTGCTCCGTCAGCAGGAACACCGGCAACTGATACGTGTCGGCGAGATTGAAGGCGAGGGCCGCGAACTCGAACGACTCGGCGACGGTCCCCGGCGCGATGACGACCCGCGGGATCTCGCCGTGACCGCCGTAGATCAGCTGGTTCAGATTGCTCTGCTCGGTCTTGGTCGGCATCCCGGTCGACGGTCCGGCGCGCGCGCACTCGACGATGACGACCGGGATCTCGAGCGTCCCCGCCAGGCCGATCGCCTCGGTCATCAGGGATTGTCCGGGGCCCGACGTGGCCGTCATCGCGCGCACGCCGGCGAACGCCGCGCCGAGCGTCATGTTGATCGCGGCCAGCTCGTCCTCGGCTTGTACCGTGACGCCGCCGAACTTCGGCAACTGCTTCGACATCCACTCGAGGATGTCGGTTGCCGGCGTGATCGGATAGCCGGCCATGAAGCGGCAGCCGGCGACCAGCGCCCCGTAGGCGATCGCGTCGTTGCCCATCATGATGAGCCGGTCGCCTTCCTCGCCGCCGCTCAAACCGTAGCCGCTGGGTTGGCCGGCGAAGTGCTCCAGCACGTAGCGTTCGCCCGCCTCGATCGCGCGCAGGTTGAGGTCGACGACCTTCTCGCCCTTGCGCGCGTAGACGCCCCGCACGTCGGCGCGCACGATGGCCGGGTCCATCCCGATCAGCGCGCCGAGCACGCCGAGCGAGATCGTGTTGCGCACCAACTCGAGGCCGATCTCTTCTTTCGCGATCCGCGCCAACGGAATCTCGTACCAGGTGACGTCGGCGCGCCGCAGGTGGTCGGGGATCGCTTCGTCGGTGTTGTCGAATACGACGAAGCCGCCGGGCCGCATCTCCTCGATGTGGGCTTCGACGGCTTCGAGATCGAACGCGACCAGCGCGTCGACCGCGTCGGCCATGCCGTAATCGCGGCGAACCCCCGCACGAATCACGTAGTTCGTGTGCCCGCCGCGGATGCGCGAGGGGAAGTCCTTGTAGGTGTAGACCTCGAGCCCCATCCGCTTGAAGACGCCGGCGATGAGATCGCCCGTGGTCAGGCTGCCGTCGCCGGCCTGGCCGCCGAACATCACTTCGACGCTGTTGAGGA
>Ga0302324_100002672_pt1 | contig 40728 bp, 36 predicted proteins | sample Palsa_T0_1_FD_201949 | JGI IMG/M metagenome (GOLD analysis project Ga0302324, IMG submission 201949) | Peat permafrost microbial communities from Stordalen Mire near Abisko, Sweden - Palsa_T0_1 | ecosystem: Environmental > Terrestrial > Soil > Palsa > Peat permafrost | place: Sweden: Abisko...
CTCGACGACGGCGACGTCGACCTCCGCCAACGCCAACTCAGCCGCCAGCATCATCCCGGCCGGACCGCCTCCGGCGATCACCACCGCATGCTCGGTCATTGCCGTCCTCCCCTCTGCGCAGTCGAGAGACACGCCTGCATTTCGCTCCTCCGCTTCCGTTAGTTCTGGCTTGCGCCGGGGGATTATGCGGCATGATCCGGGGCTTCATGAAGGCCCCTCCCATGCTATAAATTGGAAGTGGAGGGGAGCGAGCGGACGCCCTTCCAGTGCGTCCGCCATCGACAACTCTTCGCGGTCGCGACCGCGTATCGGCGGGAGAGGGGTCGCCTCGGGGCCGCGCCCCGAGACGTTGCTAGCTCGTCGGCTTGGTGTGCGCACTGCTGCCGTCGGCACTGACGGCGAGGCAGCTGCCGGTCTTGCTGCACGACACGAGCACGGGTGCGTCTGGGAGGTTAACGGGCGCGGTAAACGCCCACGTCGAGCCGTTCCAAACGGCTGCGCGGTCCGCCTGCCCGCCGGCAACGCAGAAAGCCGTGCTGGTGCACGACACTGACGCAAACCCGCCACCGTTTCCCAGGCTGCGTGGCGCAAATCGCCAGTTTTCACCGTTCCACATAATCGGAGGCTCGGCTCCGGCCGCCGCTACACAAAAGGTCGCCTTTACACAGGAAATGCCAAACGCAAAGCTGTTCATGTCAGGTATTGCACCGGTTGTCAGGTGGGAATTTGACAGGTTCCAGCGCCAGGACGAACCGTTCCAGTAATTGGCGAAATCGTCGTGAATATCGATACAGAATCGACTCGACGAGCAGCCCACCACGCCCTGTCCGTCGGTGCCAGAGGTGCTGCCTGCATGGCTCGTCCAGCGGGAGCCGTTAAAGACAATCGATCCGACCTGGCCCCCCACGGCGATGCAGAAGGACTTGCTCGTACACCACACGCTCTTCACCGTCCCGTACAACGCCGCCTCGCCGGTGCCGTAGTAAAGCCTCACCGGGGCCTCCCACCGGGCCCCGTTCCACGTCACCGCGTAGCTGGACGAGCTCGCCGGCTTGCCCTCGCTGCCGATCGCCACGCAGAACGAACTGCTGACGCACGACAGTCCGACGACGTATTGAACCGAGCGACTGATACCGGGCGAAGCGTGCCACGACCCGGTCCAGGCGAATGTCCGGCCGGCGCTGTCGACGGCGAGACAGAAGCCGGACCCCGTGCAACTCAGCCCCGTCACCGGATGCGTGGTGCCGGCGGCCGGATCGAACTTCACGCTGGGTGTCCAACTGGGTGCTGTGGCGGCAAGAGCAGTGCCGACACCGCAACTCATCACGACGAGTGCGCAGCCGAGTGCCAGCAAGGCGCCGAGCGAGACGCGAACGGCGTTTCCGACGAAACAGCGTTCCTCGTCTCCCCCGGGCGTGCTCATCAGAGCGGCCGACTATATCCGCCGCTGTCGACGGCTCTGCGCGCAGCGAGGAAGCCGCGTCAGCGCGCTTCGCGCGCCGCCAGTCCGCCCAGCGTGCCGTCTGCGAGCCGCGCCCGCAGCAGCTTCTTGTCGAACTTGCCGACACTCGTCTTTGGCAGCGCTTCGACAAACGCGAAATCGTCCGGCAGCCACCACTCCGCCACGCGGAGGCGCAGATACTCGCGCAGGTCATCGCTGGTCGCCTCCGCCCCTTCGACGAGCACGACGCAGGCGAGCGGGCGTTCGCTCCAGCGCTCGTCAGGGATCGCGATCACGGCAGCCTCGCGAACGGCTTCGTGGCCCATCAGCTCGTTCTCGAGCGCTACCGAGGAGATCCACTCGCCGCCTGACTTGATGACGTCCTTGGCACGATCGGTGATCTGCACGTAGCCGAACTCATCGACGTTGGCGATGTCACCGGTGCGTAGCCAGCTGTGGCCTGAGTTAGCCCGACGTTCCTGATCTCTGTAATAGCCATTGGCAATCCATGGACCGCGAACCTCGATCTCGCCGGAACGGGATCCGTCCCAGGGCACTTCGCCACCGTCATCGCCGACCAAACGCAGCTCGACGAATGGCACCGGGCGCCCTTGCTTTGCCCGCAGCTTCCATCGCGTCTCCTCATCCAGATCGCCGGACGGCCTAGAGATCGTGCACATCGGACTCGTCTCGGTCATCCCCCAGCCGTGGATCAGGTTCACGCCGTGGCGCTCTTCGAACGCACGGGCAAGCGACACGGGCATCGCCGCGCCACCGCAGATCGCGTTCGTCAGCGTCGAGAGATCCGGATGGTGTTCGTCGGCGTAGCGCAGGAGGTCGAGATAGATCGTCGGCACCGCCACCATCACGCTGCAGCGCTCCGCGGCGATCAAACGCGCGATCGGCTCGGCCTGGACGAAGCGGCCCGGCATCACGAGCGTCGCGGAGGCCAGCGCGGCAGCATGCGGGAGGCCCCAGGCGTTGACGTGAAACATCGGAACAACGACGAGGGCGCGATCGACCGAGCGCAACCCAACCGCGTCAGCACCGAGCACAGCCAACGCGTGGACGGTCGTCGAGCGGTGGGAGTAGAGCACTCCCTTGGGCTCGCCGGTGGTGCCCGAGGTGTAACAGAGCGCCGCCGCTTCGCGTTCATCGAGCTCCGGATAGTCGAACGGCCCAGCGTCAACCTGCGCAAGGAGATCTTCGTAGCGCAGCGCGTTCGGGAGTCCGTCGATCGGGCCGTCACCCATCACTACGAAATGCTCGACATGGCGCAGATCGGCGGCGAGGGCCGCCAGCGTCGGCACCAGGGAGTCATCGACGAAGACGACGCGATCCTCGGCGTGGTTGAGCACGTAGATGATCTGCTCGGAAAACAGGCGCACGTTGACCGTGTGCAGCACGGCGCCGATACACGGCACCGCGAGGTAGCACTCAAAGTGCCGTTGGGAATTCCAGGCGAAGCTGGCAACGCACTCGCCGCGCTTGACGCCGAGCTCCCCGAGCACCCGGGCGAGGCGATCGATCCGCGGCGCCACCTCGGCGAAGCTCGCGCGCAGCGGGCCGTCGTCGCTCAATGTGACGATCCCGCCACCCTCGGGGAAGCTTCGCATCCGACGCAGGACGTGCTGCAGCGTCAGCTGGAAGTCATCCTGCATCAGGCCGGTCAGCATGCTTGGTCTCCTTGCCTGGCTCGCATCTTCGATGCCGCGCGGACCTCAACGCGCACGCCGGGACGATCATATGAGCCGGCGTGCGCCCGCGGCGCCGACTGCTTGTCGACCGCCACGTGAAATCCTTCCGGCGATGACAACGGCCGAGGTCACGATCAAACGCACGGCCGACCACGTCGCGACCGTTGAGATCCACCGCGCGCCGAGCAACTTCTTGGACCTCGCGCTAATCGCTGCGCTCGGCGACGCCTTCGAAGACGTAGACCGCAGCGGCGCCCGTGCGATCGTCCTCTGCTCGGAGGGTAAGAACTTCAGTGCCGGAGCCGACCTCACCGGAGCGAGCTCGGCCGAGCCGATCTCTGCCGATGGAGCAGCCGACTTCTACCGCGCGGCGATTCGTCTGTTCGCCAACGCCACGCCCGTGATCGCCTGTGTGCAGGGGGCGGCCGTCGGCGCGGGAGCGGGCCTCGCGCTCGCCGCCGACCTGCGCGTCGCGAGCCCGTCGACGCGCTTCGTGTTCCCCTTCTCGCGGCTCGGATTCCAACAGGGGTTCGGAATTACCGCGACGCTGCCACCGCTCGTCGGCACCGCGCGCGCCCTCGACCTGCTCTACACGTCCCGCCCGTGCATGGGCGAGGAGGCTATGCGGATCGGACTCTGCGACCGTCTCGTGCCGGCCGAACAGATCCGCGAGCAGGCACACGCATTGGCCGCCGAGATCGCGGCCTCGGCGCCGCTGGCCGTCGCGAGCATCCGCAGGTCATTGCGTGACTCCCTGGTGAGCGCCGTTCGCACCGCCACGGATGAGGAATTCCGCGAGCAGCTCCGGCTGCGCGCAACACATGACCATCGCGAGGCGCTGCGTGCCGCGGCCGCCGGAGAGGAGCCGCGCTTCAACGCCACCTAGCCCGTCGTATACGTTTGCAGGATGGAGCTGCGAAAGCTTGGGCGAACCGGTGTCGAGGTAAGCCCGCTGTGCCTCGGGGCGATGATGTTCGGTGCCTGGGGAAACACCGACCACGAAGCATCGATCCAGATCATCCACCGCGCACTCGACGCCGGCATCAACTTCATCGACACGGCCGACGTGTACTCGCAGGGAGAGTCCGAGGAGATCGTCGGCAGGGCGCTTGCCGGCGGACGTCGCGAGAATGTTGTGCTCGCGACCAAGTTCCACGGCCCGATGGGCGAGGACCCCAACGAACGGGGCAACTCCCGGCGCTGGATCATCCGTGAGGTCGAGAACTCGCTACGGCGACTGCGCACCGACTGGATCGATCTCTACCAAGTCCATCGACCTGAGCCCGATACCGACATCGAGGAGACACTGTCGGCGCTGACCGACCTCGTGCACGCCGGCAAGATCCGCTACTTCGGCTCGTCGACCTTCCCGGCAGCGCAGATCGTGGAGGCCCAGTGGGTGTCGAGGGAACGCCGCCTCGAGCGCTTCAAGACCGAGCAGCCGCCGTACTCGCTGCTGGTCCGCGGGATCGAAGCCGACGTCCTGCCGTGCTGCCGGCGCTACGGCATGGGCGTGATCCCGTGGAGCCCGCTCGCCGGCGGCTGGCTTTCAGGCGCGTATCGCAAGAGCGCCGAGCTCCCAAAGTCCCGGCGCAGCGAGCGGATCCCCGGTCGCTACGACATGTCGCTGCCGGGCAACCAGGCAAAGCTAGAGGCCGCAGACGCGCTCGCCACACTCGCCGAGGAGGCTGGCATGTCGCTGATCGAGCTCGCGATCGCCTGGGTCATCAACCATCCCGCGGTCACCGCGGCGATCATCGGCCCCCGCACGCTCGAGCACCTCGAGTCTCAGCTGCCGGCAGCCGAAATTACGCTCGATGTGGCGATACTCGACCGGATCGACGAGATCGTGCCGCCGGGCGTGACGATCAACCGCCCCGACACCGGCTACGAGCTCCCGGCGCTAGCGGCGGCAGTGCGCCGCCGCTAGCTGCCCGCGCCGGCGCGCATCCTCGCGCCCGTTCGGTCCCGCACGCGCAGGGCCGATGGGCGCGGGTGCCGCCGACGTGGTGATCGAATTACCTTGAGATGCCGATACTGCTCTCAGTCGCACGCGTCCGCGTGCGCAGCGAGGAGACGGCGTGGCCGAGGATGTAGCCCGCAGCGCAGGCCCGGACCTAGGTTCGGACGCTAGCGGCAACGGTCGGCGTCGCCACCCGATGCAGCACCCCTTTGCCGCCTGGGTCGCGGTCGCCGTTGCACTAGTCGCGATCGGAGCGCTCGCGTCGGTGCTCGGCGCCCACTCGGTCGCGACCACCCAGGCGCAGCGCGAGCGCGTCGCGTTCGCCTCGTCCTCGGCGTCGATCGCCGCTGCGGTCAAGCTGGAGCTCGCGCACGAGCAGGACCTCGAGTTGGCCGCCGGCGCCTTCGTCGTCGACCACACACAGGTCACCGAGTCGGGCTTCCTCGAATGGGCTCGCGGTATAGAGGCCGCCGCGCGCTATCCCGAACTGGTCGTTGCGGGCTACGTCGTTATTGTTCCGGCTGCCGAGCTCGCCAGCTTTACTGCGCACGCGACAGCCGATCCGGCCGGAGCGCTAAGTCACGGCAAGTTCGTCGTCGACCCGGCGGGCAAGCGTCCCTATTACTGCTTCGCCGACGCGCTATTTGCAGATAGCGCGCTGTTCGCCCCGCCGGCCGGGTACGACTACTGCGCCGGTAAAGGGGAACATGCCGGTCCGATCCCGCGGGCGCCGAGCTTGGCGTCCACGACCTTGCTGTCCGGCTTGCCGCTCCTCGTGGTCGACACTCCGGTCTACCGCGGCGGCACGGTGCCGAGCACCGCGGGTGGCCGTGCCCGCTCGTTCCTGGGTTATACCGCCGTAGGTGTGTTGCCGACCGTGCTGCTGCAGACGGCACTGCAGGGACACCCCCACACGGCCTTGGGCTTGCAGCTCGAGCCAGCCAACTCGCACCTTGTCTTCAAGACCGGCAGCGCGCCGCGCCACGCGCAGGCGACAACGATCGACCTGCATGACGGTGCCTCGGTGAAGATCTTCGGCGCGCCGCTCGTAGCCGGTCTCTTCTCCGACGCAGACGCGCTGAGCGTGCTAGTCGGTGGTGTCACGCTGAGCGTGTTGCTCGGCCTGCTCGTGTTCGTCCTCGCGACCGGTCGCGAACGGGCGCGGCGCCAGGTACGCGAGCAGACGCGTCAGTTGTCCGCCGAAGTCGTGCTGACCGCGAGCGCACGCGACGAGGCCGTCGAGGCATCGAACGCGAAATCGGTGTTCGTGGCGACCGTGAGCCATGAGCTCCGCACGCCACTCTCCGGCGTGATCGGCACCGCCGAACTGCTTCTCGACACTGAGCTCGCGCCGGATCAGCGCGAGTACGCCGAGATCGTGCGCTCCTCCAGTGAGGGCCTGTTGGTCGTGATCAACGACATCCTCGACTACTCGAAGATCGAGGCCGGCAAGCTCGAGCTCGATCCCGGCGGCTTTGCGGTCTCGGAGATGATCGCTGAGAGCTGCGCGTCATTGCTGCAAGTCGCGCGCGAAAAGGGGATCCGCCTCGAGGTCCACGCTGACCCCGATTTGCCGGGCTGGCTCTACGGTGACGCACCGCGTCTGCGCCAAGTTCTGATCAACCTGCTCGCCAACGCCGTCAAGTTCACCGCCGAGGGCCAGGTCACCGTGCAAGTCAGCGCCACGCCTACCACTGACTCCACACGCCTGCGCGTCGCGGTGAACGACACCGGGATCGGGATCGACGACGCCACACTGGCACGCCTCTTCCAGCCGTTCACACAGGCCGACAACTCGACCGCGCGGCGCTATGGCGGGACGGGGCTCGGATTGACGATCTCCGCCCGACTGATCGAGCTGATGGGAGGGACGATCGGCGCGACGAGCACGCCCGGAGTAGGAAGCGAGTTCTGGTTCGAGGTTGTGCTCGCGCTCACCGATCACCCCGAGGAGCACCCGCAGGAGCGTTTCAGTGCCTTGGGTGAGCGCGACGCAGCCGGGAACCTGACCGACGCCGCACCGCTGGTCCTCGTCGCCGAGGACAACCCGGTCAACCAGATGCTGGCCGTACGCCAGCTCGACAAGTGCGGTTACCGGACCGAAGTGGTGGCCAACGGCAACGAGGCCCTCGAGGCGACCGCGCACACGAGCTATGCGGCCGTGCTGATGGACTGCCAGATGCCGGAGATGGACGGTTATGACGCGTCACGGCAGATCCGCAATCGCGAGCGCACGGGCGAGCACCTGCCGATCGTCGCAACGACCGCCCACTCGATGAGCGGCGACCGCGACAAATGCCTGGCCGCCGGAATGGATGAGTACCTCAGCAAGCCGATCCGCACGATCGAACTCCGAGACACGCTCGCCCGTGCGATCGCGTCCTCGGCACACGTCGCCTAGCGGCGGGCCTGCATCGGGCGCGGGCGGAGTGACCGCGCCCAACTCGGTGAGCCCTACTCGTCGGAGGAGTCGCTGCTGTCGCCGTCGTCGGAGAGTCGTGCCTGCAGTTCCTTGATGTGATCGACACCGGCACTGAGGTCGCCATGCGAGATGTCGCCGCGGTCGGCGAGCCCGAAAGCGGTCTTGCCGAGATCGCTGTAGGCCTGGTTCAGCTCGCGCTTGGTCTGAACCTCCTGCGCAGTCTCACGCGCCTTGTTCGCCGTCTGCTCGGCACCCGCCTTAAGCTTGTCTACAAACCCCATCGCTCATCGCCTCCGTTTCGGTCGATTTGTCCGACTGTAGCGCAGTAGCCGCAAGCGCCACGGCCGCAGAGTTTGGCGGCAGGCTCGCGCCCGCCGCCACCGGTACGCCGGGCAAGCTCCGAAACCCGGCGGCCGACGCCGCCGCCGCTTCGCGATCGAGCCGATGTGCGAACCTGCGGGCAGATGAACCACAGAGAGCCCCAAATCGGCCGATCGGTCGTTGCATGCCGCCCGCGAGGCCGCTGTTGAGCGCGCCCGAGCTCGAGCCCGAGGCGCCGCCGCAAAACGTCGACGCCGTCGCTGATCCGGCGACGATCATGGCGCGCGCGGCCGGCGAGAACTTCCCCGTCGCCGCGCCGTGGTTGCCGCAGCCGACACGCGACCGGCTACGTTCGATTTACGGCTTCGCCCGGCTCGTCGACGAGCTGGGCGACGCCGCCCCGGGCGATCGCCTCGCCGCCCTCGACTGGCTCGAAGCAGAACTCGACCGTGCCTTCGCCGGCCAGCCCAGCCACCCGCTGATGCGACCGCTGGCGGTCACAATCGCCGAATGCGAGCTCGGTCGCGAGCCCTTCGCCCGCCTGATCGAGGCGAACCGCCGCGACCAGCAAACGTTCTACTACGACAGCTTCGAGGATCTACTCGGCTACTGCGACCTGTCGGCCAACCCGGTCGGCGAGCTCGTGCTCGAGGTCTTCGGCCTCGCAACCAAGGAACGGGTCGCGCTGTCGAACGCTGTCTGCAGCGCTCTGCAGCTGATCGAGCATTGGCAGGACGTCCGCGAGGACCTCGCGCTCGGTCGCGTGTACGTACCGCTCGCAGATCTAGCTCGCTTTGGCTGCTCACTCGACGAGCTGCGGGCGCCGCGCGTCGGTGAGCGCCTGCGGCGTGTCCTGGTCCTCGAAGCCACGCGAACTTCTGCCTTGCTCGAGGAGGGTCGCACGCTTGTCGGGACGTTGCGGGGCTGGCCGCGCCTGGCTGTCGCGGGGTATGTCGGCGGCGGCCGGGCCGCGTTGAGCGCCCTAGCGCGCGCCGACTACGAGGTGCTGGCGCAACAGCCAAGGCCATCGCGCAGGCGCACCGTCGGCTCGATCCTGCGCGCGCTGAGCGGGGCTCCGCGATGAGCTTCGCGGGAACACAGGATGGGCGAGCGCAGGAGGCGCGGGCGCACTGCGCGCTGATCACGCGGCAGCAGGCCGCGAACTTCTACTACGGGATTCGCCTGCTGCCGGCGTCCAAACGCGATGCGCTGTGTGCGATCTACGCGTTCGCGCGCGCTGTCGATGACATCGGCGACGGCACGATGAGCGCCGAGGCAAAGCTCGCCGCGCTCGCCGATGCCCGCAGCGCAGTCGAGCATTTGGACCTCGGAGCCGACGATCTGGTGATCGCCGGGCTCGCCGCCGCCCAGGAGCGCTTTCCCTTGCCGCTCGAGGCCTTCCTCGACCTGATCGACGGCGTGCGCATGGACGTCGCTGGCACGCACTATGAGCGCTTCGACGAGCTCGTCGTCTACTGCCGGCGGGTCGCCGGCTCGATTGGACGGCTGTGCCTCGCCGTCTTCGGCAGCGAGAACCCCGAGGCCGCGGCGCTGGCCGACGACCTCGGCGTCGCGCTGCAGCTGACAAACATCCTCCGCGACGTGCGCGAGGACGCGCTCAACGGACGCGTCTACCTGCCGGCGGAGGATCTGCGCCGCCTGGGCTGGCCCGGCGGCGAGCGTAGCGATGCCGAGGCGATCGCCGCCGTGCTCCCGACCGCGCCCGGCGCACTGGCGGAGTTGGTGCAGTTCGAGGCGGAACGCAACCGCGAATGGTTCGAACGCGGCGACCAGCTCGTGTCGCTGCTGGACCGCCGCAGCGCCGCCTGCGTGATCGCGATGAGCGGTATCTATCGCAACCTGCTCGAGCGCATCGAGGCGCGCCCCGAACGGATCCTCGAAGGCCGCGTGAGCCTGCCCGTCGCCGTCAAGGCACGGGTCGCCGTCGCCAGCCTGCTCTGGCACGCGGCGTGAGCGCGACGCGAGTCGTCGTCGTCGGTGGCGGGGTCGCGGGCATCACCGCGGCACTCGACTGCGCGGACAGCGGAGCAGCGGTCACGCTCGTCGAGGTACGGCCGCAGCTTGGCGGCGCCGCCTACTCGCTCGAGCGCGGCGGCCTGCAGCTCGACAACGGACAACACGTCTTCCTACGCTGCTGCACCGCGTATCGGGCGCTGCTGGACCGGATCGGCGGCACCGCCGGCGTCGAGCTGCAGCGGCGGCTCGAAATACCGGTGCTGCGGCCTGGCCGGCGCCAGGCCGTGCTACGACGCAGTGCCCTCCCCGCGCCGGCCCATCTCGCCACAACCCTTTTGCGCTACCGCCACCTCGCGCCCGCTGAGCGGATCGCCGCGGGACGCGCCGCGCTCGCGATCAGAGGGCTTGATCCGGCGTGCGACGACCGTACCCTCGGCGATTGGCTGACCGAGCACGGCCAAAGTCCGCGGGCGATCGCAAACCTCTGGGACTTGATCGCGCTGCCAACACTCAACCTGCCGGCTGCTGAAGCGTCGCTCGGCCTCGGCGCGTTCGTCTTTCAGCAGGGCCTGCTTCGCAGCGCCTCCGCCGGCGACATCGGCGTGCACCGCGCGCCACTCAGCGACGTGATCGGCAGACCGGCCGCACACACGCTCGATCACGCCGGCGTTGCCGTGCGTCTGCGCTGGCGCGCACGGGCGGTCGCGCGTGTCGGCCGCGCATTCGAGGTGCGCGGCGCGGACCAGACGCTGGTTGCAGATCGCGTGATCGTTGCGGTGCCGCACCAGCGCGCAGCGGCGCTGCTGCCGAACGAGCTGCGCGGCGACGCGCCCTGGGCAGAGGGCCTGGGCAAGTCGCCGATCGTAAACCTGCACGTCGTGTATGACCGCCGGGTGCTCGAACACCGCTTCGCCGCGACCGTTGATTCACCGGTCCAATACGTCTTCGATCGCACCCCGGTCGACTGGACGGGAGCACGCCAGTACATCGCGGTGTCGCTCTCAGGCGCGCGAGCGGAGATGGAGATGAGCGTGGATACGCTGCGCGAGCGCTATCTAGCGGCACTCGAGGCGCTGCTACCGCACGCGGTGGGTGCCACCGTTGAACGCTTTGCCGTGACGCGCGAGCACGCGGCCACGTTCCGTGCCGCCCCGGGCGTGCGAGCGCTGCGCCCCGCCGCGGCCACGGCACTTCCGGGTTTCGCGCTGGCCGGTGCCTGGACCGCGACCGGCTGGCCGGCGACGCTCGAAGGAGCAGCTCTCAGCGGTCACGCCGCCGCGACCGCAGTGCTCGACGGCGGCCACGCCGCCGCGTGAGCTCAGGCGCGCTGCTCGATGACGCCGAGGGCCTCGATCAGGACTTCCTGGTCGAAGCCTTTGACGCGCAACAGCTTCAAACGAGCCTGCTTGCCGGAGATGACCGTTATCCGCGTCGGTGCGATACCGACGTGATGCGCGATCAGTCTGCATAGCGCATGGTTGGCCTCGCCGTCGACGGGCGGTGCACACACCCGCGCGACAAGCACGCCATCGCGCAGGCCGACGAGCTCGTCGCGGTGAGCGCGCGGCTGCAACCGCACCTCGATGTGACTGTCGTTCATCGACGCCGCTCCGCCGCTGGGCGCGAGGTGGTCGAGCGGTTGAGCCAATCCTGCGTCGCCACGACCGTCCTCCTTACGCCGCACCAGCGCATACCGCCGGCAGCCTCAGGTCGCGAGCGTTCGCTGGATCACTATTGTCATCGGCCCTCTCGGCAGTCTGCTTGAGCGTGCGGACGACACCCGGTAGGTGTCCTGCCTGCGGCCCCGGCGCAGACGTAAGATCGGCCGATGATCCTCGCCTTCGTGCCAACGGCCGCGTCGTGAGCAGAACTCCCCCGCAGCAGGTGGCCATCGCTCTAAGCGACGGAAGAGTGGTGCTGCTGTCCGAGCTCGACAGCGGCGACGCGACCGACGTCGAGCGTCTGGTGGATCAGGTGGGAGACCCGCGAGTGATGTTCTACGCGCAGGCCACAGAGCGGCGCGGTAACGCAACGCAGCAGCTCGCAGCGTCCGGCGAGTTCGTCGCGCGCGCGGCCGAAGGTGGACAGCTCGTCGGCTACACCGCCTACCTGGCCGGCGAGCACGCAAGCGGCGAGCTAGCCGGCGTCGTCGAACCGCACTTCGCCGGCGTCGGTCTCGGCACGCTCCTGCTTCGCCGCGCCGCCGAGGCCGCCCGCCTGGCGGGGCTCAAGACCCTCCGCGTCGAGCTGCCCCCGGGGTCTGATGCCACGGCAGCGATGTTGCGTGACGCCGGCCTGACGAGTCGCTGGGACCTCGCCTATCCGGTGGCTCGCGTCGAGCTGACGCTCGGCACGAGCCGGCCAGGCTGGTCGACACCTGACTGTACGCCCGTCGCCGATGAGGCTGCCGGATAGCCGCCCCCAGCCCCGGCGACGAGAGCCCCAGCGCTCACATGTCATCTGACGGTGGCGCAGGAATCGCGGCCCTCGCGGTGTCGGCGTCCAATCCGCTTGCCCGAAGCAGGTCCACGGCGGTAGCCCGGATCTGGCCGATGATCATGCTCGTACGGAGATCGTGGTGGCTTGCCAGGACCGCCGTCGCCTGCTCGCTCGCCTCGACCGCGTGCTGCCGCGTGAGGGTCGCGTCGCCGGAAACGGCCAGCTGCTCGGCGAGCGCATTGCCGGCCGTAGCGAGACTGTCGAGGGCAGTGGCGAGCTCCGGCGCGACGGCGACTTGCGTCCGCAGCACCGTCACGATCGCCCGCGCCAGCACCCGCGCGTTGCGGATCGCATAGTCGACGTGACGCACAGCCTCGTCGTAGGGCTCAAGCTCCCCCCGGGCCCGCCGGCGCATGGGCGAAAGCGACGCCGCCTCCTGGGCGGTCGCGAGCGCTTCAAAGAGCCTCGCGATCCGGCCGTCGAGTGAGCGCAGGCGCGCCAGGGCGTGACGCGCGAGCTCGAGGCTATCGCTCCTCAGCGCCTGCGACGCCTCGCGCAGCGCGCCGGCAAACTCGTCGAGGGTCGGTTTCACGACGCCGACAAAAGTGTTCGTCGGACTTCGCGCGAACAGCAGCTGACTGGCCACGAGAGCGACCGCACCGCCGATCAATGCGTCAAAGAACCGATCGGGAGCTGCACCCTGGCCGGCCGTCGGGAGCGTCATCACGAGCACTGCCGAAATCGCCGCCTGGTTGACCAGCACCATGCCCGCGCCGACAAGCAGGGCGACGACGATCGTCACGGCGACAACGGCAGCGATCTGGATTGGCCCGACGCCGATCAGACTGCGCACCAGATCGGCGATCCCGATCCCGATCGCAACACCGATCGCCAGCTCGACCGCGCGCCGGCGCGGCTGGCCTCGCGCAAGACCGAGCGAGATCACCGCTGCGGCCGGCGCAAAGAACGGGGCCGGTGCGCCGACGATCAGCCGCGCGAGCGACCAGGCGACGCCGCCGGCGACGGCCGTCTGCACGATCGCCCGCCAGGCGTTGCGCACGCGCGCCAGACGGACGTGCATTGATGCGCGCGCCGCAGCCGCGACACTCCGTGCGTCAGCGCCGGCGGCGAGGATCATGCCCCGTCGGCAGCTCGGACGCCGCGCTGCTGATATCCGCGGCACGCGGTCACCGGCAGCGCAGGGTAGCGCGCGAATAGGTCGGGCTCGGCTTTCGCGCGCTGACACAGCGAAAAGACCGAGCCACGCGTGTTCGGAACCAGGCGCTGGTGGACACAGCTGTCGCACAAACCGGCGCGCGGACGCCAGCGCTCGCCGTCAGGAGCTCGGGCCACCGACAAAACTATACTTAGTGAAGTGGGTACGTTCGGAAGGCTGCTGGGATTTCTGCGGCCCTACCGTAGGGGCGTCATTGCTTCCGCAACACTCGCAGCACTGGCGATGCTCGCGACTGTCGCGATTCCCGATCTCAGCGGCCTCGCGGTCACCGCGATCGGTGCTCACAAGCGCCATGAGCTGGTCACCTACGGGATCCTTGTCGCGGCCGCCGGGCTGATCCGTCTCGGGCTGTCCGTCGGGCGCAGGCTCGTCGCCGGCCGCGTCTCGCTTGGCGTTGAGTACGACCTGCGCAATCGCCTGTTCGCGCAACTGCAGTCGTTGGAACTGGCGTTTTTTGACCACCAGCAGACCGGTCAGCTGATGTCGCGCGTGACTGTTGACCTTCAAGCCGTGCGCTTCTTTCTCGGCTATGGGCTCGTGTTCGTGCTGCAGTCGACGCTGACGATCACGCTCGCCGCAATCGCGATGTTCGTGATCCAGCCGGAGCTCGCGGCGATCTCGCTGATCGCCGTGCCGTTCGTCGTCTACTCGACCTACCGCTACAGCCGTCTCGCCCGCCCGGCACTGCAGGAGGTCCAGCAGCGGATCGGCGAGCTGACGGCCGACGTGCAGGAGAACATCGTCGGCGTGCGCGTCGTCAAGGCATTCGCGCGCGAAGCCCACCAGCGCGCCCGCTTCGAGCGCAGCGTCGCGCGCGTGTTCGACCAGTCGATGGTCGAGGCGCGACTGCAGGCGCGCTACAACCCGCTGATTGGCTTCCTGCCGCAGCTCGGGCTGGCGGCGATCCTGCTCGTCGGTGGCCGCGACGTGATCCACCACGAGCTGAGCATCGGCGAGTTCACCGCCTTCTACATCTACCTGCTGATGCTGCTGAGCCCGATGCGCACGCTCGGCGTCTCGCTGACGATGGCTCAAAGCGCCACCGCCTCGGGCGCGCGCATTTTCGAGCTGCTCGATCGCACCCCCACGCTCACCTCGCTGCCCGACGCCCCGCCGCTCCCGCCCGGCAACGGGCACGTCCGCTTCGAAGGAGTGTCGTTGAGCTACGGCGCCGGCGGCGCGAACGCACTGCACGACATCGATCTCGATATCCCGGCTGGCCAGACGATCGCGCTCGTCGGCTCCACCGGCTCCGGCAAGACGACGCTCGCGGCGCTGATCGCGCGGCTGTATGACCCGACGGCAGGGCGGGTGCTGATCGACGGCGCTGACCTACGCCAGGTCGAGGTCGGCTCGGTGCGTCGCGCGGTCGCGATCACCGGTGATGACCCGTTCCTGTTCTCGACCAGCGTGCACGACAACATCGCATACGCGCGTGCCGACGCGAGCCGCGCGGAGGTCGAGGAGGCGGCGCGGCGAGCCCAGGCCGACGAGTTCATCAGGGCACTGCCAGCGGGGTACGACACGCGCATCGGTGAGCGTGGGTTGACGGTCTCCGGCGGCCAGCGTCAGCGGCTCGCGATCGCCCGCGCGATCCTCGCCGACCCGCGCATCCTGATCCTCGATGACGCGACGTCCTCGGTCGATGCGACGACCGAGCGCGAGATCGAGCTGGCGCTCGCCGCGGTGATGGCCGGGCGCACAACCGTGATCATCGCCCACCGTCGCTCGACGATCGCGCTGGCCGACGAGATCGTCGTGCTCGAGCACGGCGCCATCACGGACCGTGGCACGCACGAGGCTCTGCTCGCGCGCTCGGAGCTGTACCGCGAGACGATCGAGAAGGGCTTTGAAGACGACGCATCGAGCGCGCGCGGGCAGCGCGCAAATAAGCGCAGGGACCGATGAGCGCCTCGACCAAGGCCACAGAGGTGGTACGGCGACTGCGCGGGACAAGCGGCCGCGGCCGACGCCTGCGCGGACTGACATCGCTGCTCGCGCCGTATCGCCTGCGGACGGCGGCGATGATCTTCACGCTGATCGCCGGCACCGCAGCCTCGCTCGCGCCGGCGCCGCTCGCGCGCTATGCGATCGACGACGGAATCGAGGCGCACAACATGCATCGCCTGGCGCTGATCGTTGCCGGCTTCGTGCTCGCCGCGGTGATCGTCTGGGTGGCGACCGCCGCCCAGACCTACCTCGTCGAGTGGGTCGGGCAGCGCGCCCTCGCCGATCTGCGCCAGGCGATCTTCGCGCACCTGCAGCGACTGCCTGTCAGCTTTTATGAGAACCGCCCGACGGGCGTGCTGATCTCGCGCATGACCAACGACGTTGAAGCGCTCGACAGCCTCGTCACCGACAGCGTCGTGACGCTATTCCAGGGCGGCCTCACGCTGATCGGCACGCTCGTGATCCTGCTCACCTTCGATCTGCGTCTGGCACTGATCACGTTCATCATGCTGCCGCTGATCGGACTCGCCTCGCTGGTCTTCCGGATCACCTCGACCGACGCCTATCGCCGAACCCGCGAGACCATCGGCTCGATCACGGGCTATCTGCAGGAGTCGCTCTCGGGTGCGCGCGTCGTGCGGAGCTTCGCCCAGGAACGGCGCCACGAGCGCGAGTTCGCCGAGCTCAACGATCGCAACCGCAGCGCGAACATGACCACCGTTTACCTCAACGCCGCGTACTTCCCAGCGATCGAGTTCGTCTCCGCAGTCGCGACCGTCCTCGTGCTCGTCTACGGCGGCGACCAGGTGCTCGACGGCGCGATCAAGATCGGCGTGCTGGTCGGCTTCCTCGTCGCGCTGAGCAACTTCTTCGACCCGATCACGCAGCTGTCACAGCTCTACACGACCTACCAGGCGGGCATGGCGGCGCTCGACAAGATCTTCGAGCTGCTCGACGAGCAACCGAGCATGGTCGAGCGGCCCGACGCCCTGGCGCTCACGCGCCTCCGCGGCGAGCTGCGCTTCGAGCACGTCAGCTTCGCCTATGCGCAGCACCTCGGAGGCGAGCACGACGCCGAGGAGCGGGGACCGGTGCTCGCGCTCGATGACATCGATCTCGCAGTGGCACCCGGCGAAACGGTGGCGCTGGTCGGCGCAACCGGCGCCGGCAAGTCGACTTTCGCCAAGCTCGTCGCGCGGTTCTATGACCCGACGCTGGGGCGCGTCCTGATCGACGACCACGATCTGCGTGACGTCAGCTACCAGTCACTGCGCTCCCAGCTCGGGATCGTGCCCCAGGAGGCCTTCCTCTTCGCGGGTTCTATCCGCTCGAACATAGCCTTCGGGCGACCGGATGCGACCGACGTCGAGATCGTCGCCGCCGCGAGCACAGCAGGTGCCGACGAGTTCATCCGTGAGCTCACGGATGGCTACGACACCCAGGTCGGCGAGCGCGGAGTGCAGCTCTCCTCGGGCCAGCGACAGCTCGTCGCGTTCGCGCGCGCGCTGATCGCCGACCCGCGCATCCTCGTCCTCGACGAGGCGACCTCCAACGTCGACCTGCGCACCGAGCGCAGGGTTGAGCAAGGCTTGCGCCGACTGCTGGCCGGGCGCACAGCAATCGTCATCGCCCATCGTCTATCGACGATTCGCAACTCGACGCGGATCGTCGTGCTCGAGCGCGGCCGGATCGCCGAGCAGGGAACCCATGAGGAGCTGCTCGCTGCCGGTGGCGTCTACGCGAGCCTTTACAGCGACTGGTCGGGCGGCGTGGCCGCAGCCTAGTCCGCGACCAGGCCGACTAACGGGAGCGCGGAAGCGGCCGATCTATACTCCGATCGCCCGTTCGTGGGCGCCTTGCGGGATGGTGTAATCGGCAACACGTCTGCCTCTGGAGCAGAAATTTGGGGTTCGAGTCCCTGTCCCGCAGCTGCCTTGACCAACGAACCGGACCGTGCTGCACGAGGCGCTGTCGTGCTCTGGCTGGAGCTCGCTGGCGACCTCGTAGAGGTAGCGTTTGCGGCGTGAAGCGGCGACTTGCACGCGCGTTCGCCGTGATCGCCGTCGTTGCGTGCGGCGTCGCGCTAGCGGCGCCAGGCGGCGCCTCGGCCGTGTCACTCAAACGGGTCTCGCCACCGAGCGGCGGCTACAGCGTCAAGCTTCCGCGCACATGGCGCTTTGCCAACGCGAGCTATCCCTCCGACCACGCAACGCACCTCTGGTTCGACCCGGCGAACGCCCTACGCAAGATGCTCGTCGTGCTGAGCGGATGTGTCGGCTGCGCCGAGACCGATGGCCAGCCCAACCCCGCGGCCGGCGTGCCGCAGTCCGCCACGCACGTGACGCGCCTGAGCACGTCTGAGGATGCCTTCCAGGACTTCAGCGACGACGATCCGTGGGTCGCCAACGGCATTTCGATCGTCTCGCGCCAGGACGGACGGATCGATGGCTACGTCAGCGTCGAGCTCTGGCTGCCGCCGAGTCAACACGGGCTCGCGACGACAATCCTCAACAGCTTCCGCCTCACCGGCTGAGGGCGGGCGATGAACCAACCGACCTGGCTATTCATCGTGGGCTGCTGGATAGCCTGGGTGCTCTATTGGCTGATCATGTCCGTCAGGACCAAGCACACGGTCGAGCGCGGGGATTTCATCGGCTATCGCGTGGTGATGATCGTCGTGATCGCTGGATGCGTGGCTGTCGGGGCGCTGCTACACATCTCGACACACTCAAGGCTCTGGCATACAACGCTCGCGTTGGGAGTTGTGACCGATTGCATCGTGGTCGCCGGAGTCGCGTTCACGGTGTGGGCGCGAATCACGCTGGGTCGCAACTGGAGCGTCGAGCCGACCTTCAAGCAGGATCACGAGTTGATCGAATCGGGCCCCTACGCGCTGGTACGCCATCCGATCTACACCGGCTTACTCCTCATGGCACTCGGCACGGTGATCAACATCGGGCGGACCTTCGGTGTTGCCGTGTACGTCGGTCTGTGCGCTGCTCTGTGGTGGAAGTCCCGGCAAGAGGAGCGGCTCATGAGCAGGCACTTTCCCGAGGCCTATGGCGAATACAAGGCGCGCGTCCGCGCGATCGTCCCGTTCGTGCTTTGAGTCAGATGTGCTGCTCGATCCACGCGAGAACGCAGTTGGCTACCCTGTAGCTGTGTCCGAGGCGATCGAGGAACCGGAAAAGAAGCCACCGCTTCACCGCCGTCGCGTGGCGGTGGTGATCGCCGCCGCGGTCGGGCTGGTCGCCGCCGCGGAGCGCGACATCCAGCGCCGTCCAGCCGATGAGGTCCGTGGCAGCAAGCTGCTCTGGCGCGTGCTCTCCCTCAATGCGCTCGGCGCAGCGAGCTACTTCCGCTGGGGTCGATCAACCAAGCAGGACTGACGCCCCGGCGGTTCAGCTGGTCAGCATCCAGCAGTTGTCGGTCCAGAAGAAATGTGAGCGCAGCTTTCCGTCCACGAGGGCGTAGGGCAGCGTGATCGACGCGTGGATCCCGTTGGAGGTGACGGCGGCGTTCGCAGCCGCCGCGATGTCGCTGCGCAGATCGCTGCGGCCGCCGGGCTGCGCCAGGACACTCTTGATCTGGCCACGCCAGCGCTCGGTGCAGGTCCGCGAGTGCACCGTCGCGTTGAGCGGGGCGCCGAGGATGTCGCAGACCGTCGCCGCGTCGCGGTGCAGCTCCGCGTTGACGAACCGCGTGACCTGAGCCCGCAGCCCGGCGACGGTTCCAGCAGAGTCAGCCAGCGCTGGGACGGGAAGAGCGACGCCGACGAGGACAGTGACCGCACCAAGAAACGCACGAATTCGCATGCAACAAACCGTACGCCACGGCGCGGGCCCACTCAACCAGTGTTCGAGAAGACCGGCGTAATCTGCTCCTCGAGCCCGGAGTCGAGGACCAGGAGAACCTGGTCGCCGGCCTCCACGACGGTGTCCGGTGTCGGCACGAAGCCCCGACCGGCGCGCAAGATCGAGATCACCAGGCTGCCTTCGGGCAGACGCACGTCGGCGACGCGCAGACCGGCCGCCGCCGCACCCGCCTGAACCTCCAGCTCGATGATCTCGAGTCGCTCCTCCTCCAGCGCGAGCAGGTGGACGAGACCATATCGCGGCACCTCGTGCTCGATCAGGCGCAGGATCAGATCCGTCGCCGAGACCACCGGCTGGACCCCGAGCAGCTTGAAATGCTGCAGGTTGCGCGGATTGTTGACGCGGGCGATGACGCGCTCGCACTCGTACTTCTCCTTCGCGACCTGGCAGACGAGCATGTTGTCCTCGTCGTCGCCGGTGACGGCGATCACGAGGTCGCCGCGCTGGATGCCGGCGCGCTCGAGGACCCACAGCTCGGTCGCGTCGCCGTACTGGACGGCGTGCTCGAGCTCCTCCTCGACGACCAGGTAGCGACGCCGATCGGACTCCAGCAGGGTCACCTCGTGGCCCTTGTCGATCAGCTCGCGCGCCAGGTTGAGACCGACCTTGCCAGCGCCGACGATGATCACATACATGACCGGGGTCCTGCCCTAGGCGCCGATGCCGAGCGCCTGCTCGAACATCTCGATCGCATGGCGGGTCGGCGAGATCGTGTGCAGCCCCTGCTCGGCATACCAAGCCGCGCGTGCCGGGTCCATCACGCGACAGACCACCTTCTCGACGCCGAAACGGCGCTGCACGACCTGCGCCACGGTGAGGTTCGTGTTGTCGCCGTCGGTCGAGGCGATGAAAACGTCGGCGCGCTGCACGCCGGCCTCGATCAGCGCGTCGACCTCGAGCGCAGTGCCAACCGTGAACAGGCCGCCGGCGTCCTCCCAGGTCTGACCATCTTTCTCCTCGAGGCGCTCGTGCGAGAGCGGATCCTCGTCGAGGACCGAGACCTCGTGGCCCTCGGCGAGTGCACGCTTGGCAACAGCTGAGCCAACGCGGCCGGCTCCGACGATCAGGACGAACATGGAACCGTCACGGCGCTGACGCGCCGTTCCTCGTTTGCTGACACTGGCGACACATTAGCGACGCGCCGTGGCTCCGCGTGGTGCGGGAGGCGCCGCGCGTATCAGGTGATCAGCGGGATGATCAGGATCGCGACGATGTTCGCGACCTTGATCATCGGGTTGATCGCCGGTCCGGCGGTGTCCTTGAAGGGGTCGCCGACAGTGTCGCCGGTGACCGATGCGGCGTGCGCATCCGAGCCCTTGCCGCCGTAGGCACCGTCCTCGATCAGCTTCTTCGCGTTGTCCCAGGCGCCGCCGCCGGCGGTCATCAGCACGGCAAAGAAGAAGCCGACGACGATCACGCCGATCAGCAGCCCGCCGAGCGCCTGGATGTCGATCAGGCCAACGACCACCGTCATCACGATCGGGAGCAGCGCGGGCAGGATCATCTCGCGCTGCGCGGTACGGGTGACGATGTCGACGGCCCGCGCGTAGTCGGGCTGCTCGGTGCCCTCCATGATCCCCGGCTTCTCGCGGAACTGACGGCGCACCTCCTCAACGACGGCGCCGCCGGCGCGGCCGACGGCCTCGATTGCCATCGAGGCGAAAAGGCAGACCATCAGGCCGCCGAGGATCAGTCCGATTAGGACCGGCGGCTGGTTGATCGCGAACAGCTCGTGCTTGCCCTTGGCCGCGAGCTCCTGCTGGAAGCCGGCGAACAGGACGACCGCTGCGAGCACGGCGGAGCCGATCGCGTAGCCCTTGGTGACGGCCTTGGTCGTGTTGCCAACGGCGTCGAGCGGGTCGGTGACGTTGCGCACCTCCTCCGGCAGGTCGGCCATCTCGGCGATCCCGCCGGCATTGTCGGTGATCGGCCCGAAGGCATCGAGCGCGACAATTAGCCCGGTCAGTGAAAGCTGGCCCATGACCGCTACGCCGATGCCGTAGATGCCGATCGTGCCGCCGCCGGCGAGCTTCCACGAGCCGAGGATGCCGAGCACCAGCACGAGCGCCGGCAGCGAGGTCGCCTGCAGACCGGAGGCAAAGCCCTGGATGATGTTGGTCGCGTGCCCGGTCAACGACGCCTTCGAGGTCTTCTTGACCGGCGAGAAGCGTGTCGAGGTGTAGTAGTCGGTGATCACGAACAGCAGCGCCGTGACGCCGATCCCGATCAAGGCGCAGAGGTAGAGCTTGAACCAGTGCGGCGCGTGGGCGCCATTGTCAAGCGAGATGCCGCGCATCAGCCAGTAGGTGACGGGTGCGAACGCCGCCGCGGCGATGATCGCGGAGGCGATCAGACCCTGGTAGAGGGCGCGCTCCACGTTGCCGGCGCGCGAGCGCACGAAGAACGTGCCGATGATCGAGGCGATGATCGCGACGCCGCCGAGCACCAGCGGGAAGAGCGCGACGCGCGTCTGCTCGTGGAAGGTCAGCACGCCGAGCAACATCACCGCGACGGCCGTGACGGCATAGGTCTCGAACAGGTCGGCCGCCATGCCGGCGCAGTCACCGACGTTGTCGCCGACGTTGTCGGCGATCACCGCCGGGTTGCGCGGGTCGTCCTCGGGGATTCCGGCCTCGACCTTGCCGACGAGGTCGGCGCCGACGTCGGCGGCCTTGGTGAAGATGCCGCCGCCGAGACGGGCGAAGACCGAGATCAGCGAACCGCCGAAGCCGAGACCGATCAACGCCGTGACCGCGGTCTTCGGCGTGTCGTGGAAGAGCGCGGTGAGCGCACCGTAGTAGCCCGATACGCCGATCAGCGCGAGGCCGACGACCAGCAGCCCGGTGATCGCACCGCCTTGGAAGGCCACGCGCAGCGCCGCCGGGACGCCGCCGCGCGCCGCCTCGGCGACGCGCGAGTTGGCGCGCACCGAGACGTTCATGCCGATGTAGCCCGCTGAGCCCGAGAGAATGCCACCGATCGCGAAGCCCACAGCGACGGCGATGTTCTGGATGAAGATCAGGCCGATGAAGACGACGACGCCGACGCCGGCGATCGTCGTGTACTGGCGGTTGAGGTAGGCACGCGCGCCGGACTGAATCGCAGCGGAGATCGTCTGCATGCGCTCGTTACCGGGCGAGAGCGCCAGCAGCACACGCGTCGTGAGTGCGCCGTAGATGACAGCGCAGGCGGCACACACGAGAGCGATGACGACCCCGTGCTGGCTCAGGAAGTTACTCAAAAGTGGCTCCTAAGATGGCTTTCGTGTGCGCAACGCCCACACAACACAACGACAAACCGGGCAGCCTTCGAGGCCGCCCGGCAACATCAACGGGCGCCAGTCTATCGGTAAAGGCGGCCTTGGCGTCGGCTCACGGGAGGCCCTCAGGACCCCGGAACCCAAAGCCGCCCGCTGGCCTGGGCCGGACCGGGACCGTCGCCCGGCGGCGCCTGCTCGCCGCCTTCGGCCGGTGCCTGCTCGCCGGCTTCGGCTGGCGGCGGGGCACTGCTGGCGGGCGCGCTGGCGAGCTTCGCGTACTCGATCTGCAGCGCCGAGATCGCGTCACGTAGCGGGCCGAGCGTCTCTGCGGCAGCGCCGCGCTCGAGGATCGGCACGAGCGCGCGGACGCCGTCGATCGCGTCGCGCACCTGCGCGAGGTCACGATCGTTCTCGGTCCCGGGCGCCGTGCCCAGCCGTCGTCCAGCGAGGTTGACCAGCGACACCGCGGTTTGAATGATCAGGTCGGTGGTCGTCACCTGACTCAGCTGCTCCTCCCAGGCGGCGCGCAGCTCCTCCTCGCTCAGCTCTGGCGGATTCTCCGGCGGCGTGCTCACGCCCTCACCTCCTCGGCGTAGGTGGCGGCCGTTTCGCGCACCGCCGTCTCATAGACCTCCTGCATGCTCGCCCCGGCCTCGATCATCGCGCGCTGGCGCTGGGCGCCATTGCGCTCGCCAAATAGGGGCTCGATTTCGAGCTCGGCGCGTACCGGTGCGGTCCAGGCGAGCAGACGCTCGGTGATCTGGGCGGAGGGGTACTCCTCGCCGCGCTCGAGGTCGATCATCTGACCGTCGAGGCCGTAGCGGATCGCGCGCCACATGTTCTCCTCGATCAGGCGCCGCGGCGGATCGTTGAACGGCACCGCTTCGTCGATGTCGCGTAGCGCCTGCGCGATGCAGGCGACGATCAGGCCGGCCAGCGCGTCGGACTCGGCGGCGCTCGATTGTGCATCGCAGATGCGGACCTCGACAGTGCCGAAGGAGAAGTGCGGGCGTACCGACCACCAGACCTGGGTGTACTCGATGATCGACGAGGTGCGCAGCAGCAGCTCGATGTAGGAGCGGAATGCCGCCCAGCTGCCGAACGTGTCGGGGACGCCACAGCGCGGGAAGCTGCGGGTGAAGATCTGCGAGCGCGTCGAGTGCAGGCCGCTGAGGCGACCGTCGAGGAAGGGCGAGTTAGCCGAAAGCGCCAGCAGCAGCGGCAGCACCGGGCGCAGACGGTCGCAGACACGGACCGCACGATCGCCACCGCGTACACCGACGTGGACGTGGAGGCTGAACGTGTTGTTGCGCCAGGCGACGTATTTCAGTCCCTCCTCGACACGGCGGTAGTGGTCGGTGTCGATGATCGGCTGGTTGCGGTAGTCAGACCAGGGGTGTGTACCGGTCGCGGCGAGCGCTGCGCCGTGCGAGCCGGCAAGCGCAAACAGCTCGCGCCGCAGCTCACGCTGACGGCCGAGGGCGTCGCGGAAGTCGCCGCCGCGGCCGGAGATGATCTCGATCTCCGATGAGATCAACTCGCCGGTGATGTGCTCGTGCAGCTCCGGCGAGCGCTCCGCGGCGCTGTCGCGCAGCTCCTCGAAGCGCGGCGCGAGGTCGAGCGTCGCCGGATCGAGGATCGCGAACTCCTCCTCGAGGCCTACCGTCAAGTCGCTTGCGGTAGCGAACAGCGCGTCCGCCCGGTCGAGGTCGATCACGGTCAGGCGAGATAGAAGTAGAGCGCGTAGAGCAGGTCGACTGCGGGACTCGAGGTGTGCACCGTCACCTCTGGCGGAACGGTCAGAAGCGCGTCTGAGTAGTTGAAGATGATCTTGACGCCGGCGCCGACAAGGTCGTCCGCCAGTCCCTGCGCCGCGCTGGTCGGCACGGCGAGCACGCCGACGACGATCTCTTGGTCCTCGACGACCGCTCGCAGCTCGTCGTTGTGGCGGACGGCGTGCTGGCCGATCCGTTCGCCGATCTTGGCCGGGTCGGGATCGAATATCGCGACCACGCGAAAACCGTGGTCGGCGAAGATCTCCGAGGAGGCAATCGCGCGACCGAGGTGCCCGGCGCCGAACAGGGCGATGTTGTGCTGTCCGGCGGTGCGCAGGATCTTGCGAATCTGGAGCACCAGCGAATCGACGTTGTAGCCGACGCCGCGCTTGCCGAACTTGCCGAAGCCCGAGAGGTCGCGGCGAATCTGCGTCGCGTTGATGTGCGTATAGCTCGATAGTTCCTGCGAGGAGATCGTCTCGCGCCCCATCTTGCGCGCCTGCGTGAGGACCTGTAGGTAGCGCGAAAGGCGCGCGGCGATGCCCAGCGGCAGCCGGTCGAGGGGGACGACATCCTCGTCGTTGTGGTTCGCGAGCTCTCTCACGCTCATCGTTCGGACTCTAGAACATCGCCGCTGGCAGCCAGCCGCGCACGCAGCGCCGATTCGTCGACGTGCAGCTCGAACAGCTCCTGGCCGTCGATCGCGACGACCGGGATGCGCTCGAGATAGGCGCGCAGGAGCCCGGCATCGGATTCGATGTCGCGCTCGAGCAGCTCGAACGGCAGCTCAGCCTGCACGCGCTCCAGCAAATGCCGTGCCTCGTCGCAGAGGTGGCAGCCGGGCCGCCCGTAGAGCACCACCTGACTCACCGCAGCGGCCCTTCACCGGTAGCGTATACGTCGAGGTCGAGGTAGGCGGGATAGGCCAGCGGCTCGACGTCGCAGGCGGCGCTGGCGATCATCGCCGCGTTGTCGGTACAGAGCGCGAGCGGTGGCAGGAAAATCTCGACGCCGAGCGCGGCCAGGCGCGTGCGTAGGGCGCCGTTCGCGGCGACGCCGCCGCCGAGCGCGACCCGCGTGAGACCTGTCCGCTGCAGTGCACGCTCGACGCGCAATGCGAGGGCTTCGACGATCGACCGCTGGTAGGCCGCGGCGAGGTCGGCGCGAACCTGTTGCTGTTCGAGATCGAGCTGGCGTGTCTTGTAGAGCAGCGCCGTCTTCAGCCCGGCAAAGGAGAAATCCTCACCGCGGCCGATCGGAAACTCGTAGGAGAGCGGGTCGCCGCCGGCAGCGAGGCGCTCGAGCGCCGGACCGCCCGGGTAACCGAGGCCGAGCATGCGCGCCCCCTTGTCAAAGGCCTCGCCGGCGGCGTCGTCGAGCGTGCGAGCGAGGACCTCAGGCGGCGCCCCGCGCTCGCGCACCGCGAGCGCCAGCGTGTGTCCGCCCGAGGCGATCAGCGCGACGAATGGCGGTTCAAAGCTCGCTGGGCGCAGGTAGGCCGCAGCGATGTGCCCAGCGAGGTGATCGACCGGCGCAAAAGGCAGCTCTCGTGCGGCGGCCATCGCCTTGGCGGTGCAGAAGCCGACTAACAGCGCCCCCACCAGACCCGGCCCGCGCGTCGCCGCCACCAGGTCGACGTCGTCGATCGACACCGCCGCCCGCGCGAACGCCTCCGAGATCACGTGGTCGATCAGCTCCAGGTGCGCTCGCGCCGCAACCTCGGGCACAACACCACCGAAGCGGTTGTGCACCTCCTGGGATGAGATGACGTTGGCAGCGATCGCTCCATCGGCGTCGACGAGCGCGGCGCAGGTGTCATCGCAGCTCGTCTCGAGAGCGAGGATCATGGACGATGGTGGCTGACCGGGTCCGCCGCCGGCACGTCGTCGAGGCGCCCTTCGAGCGTCGCCGGAGTCCGCCACATGATCAGGGCGTCCTCGCCGTTGTCCTGGTAGTAGCGCCGGCGCATGCCGGCGATGCGAAAGCCGTCGCGCATGTAGAGGGCAATCGCCTCGTCGTTGGAACGGCGGACTTCGAGCGTGAAACGCGCGTGGGCATCATCGGCGCGGCGGTACAACTCGGCCAGCAGCGCCGATGCGATGCCCTGTCGGCGATGTCGCGGGTCGACAGCGATGTTCATGATGTGCCAGTCGAGGTCGTAGCGCGAGCACACCGTGTAGCCGCACAACTGCCCGTCGCGCAGCGCCGCAAGGCACAGCCCGGTCGGCTTTGACAGCTCGAGCACGAACATCGCGAGCGACCATGGCGTCGGGAACGCCCGCCGCTCGATCGCGATCACCTGTGGCAGATCGCTGTAGCCGAGGGTTCGGATCTCGAGTGCTGTGTGCTCGGTAGTCATGGCTTCGCTCCGCGCAACGCAATTTCAGCATCTGGGAGACGCAGGTACATCGGAACGACCGACGCGCCGCCGTCCAGTGCCCGCGCCGCTGCGAGCCGGCAAATTGCGGATGCACCAACACGATGAAGGACTGAACCTGCCGGCGCAACGGCGATACCCGCCTCGTCGAGCAGCGAGCGGTGGGCGAGCGCACCATCGCCGACGGCGAGCAGCGGCAGCTCGCTGGCCTCAAAGGCGAGGGTCGCGAGCTGGGCGGGGACGACGACACACGGTGCGAGCAGCTCGACGTCAGCGGCGTAGGCGGCAGCGAACAGTTCGCCGCGACGAGCGTCGAGAATCGTCAGTGCGGTTGCGCCCGCGACCGGTAGAGCGAGCGCGCGCAGAGTGCCGACACCGCTCAGCGAAGCCCCGAGGGCACGGGCCAGTCCGGCCGCCGTGGCGACGCCGATGCGCAAGCCCGTGTAGCCGCCCGGACCGAGGCCGACCGCGACGTGATCGACGTCCGACCACTCGATCCCGGCCTGCTCGAGCAGCGTGCGGGCGAGCCCGAGCACACACTCGGTGTGGTGCCCGCGCGTGTCGGGCTCCGCTTCGTCGCGCGCTTCGTATATCCCGCCGTCCTCGAGGAGCAGCGCGACGGCGGTCGCTGGTGTCGCCGTGTCGAGGCCGAGGATCGTCACTCGCGGACCTCGATGACACGCCGATCGTCGCCAACGTGGCGGATCTCGACACGCATCCGCGGCCGCCCCAGTGCGGCGCCCGCGAGCTCCGGCCACTCGACGAAGGTGATCATCCCAGCGCCGTGGTAGTCGGCCAGCAGCCCGGGCGCCTCGTCGTCGAGGCTCGACAGGCGGTAGAGGTCGAGGTGAGCTACGACGAGGCGCGGGTCGGCCCGATAGCGGTGGCCGATCGCGAACGTAGGGCTGGTCACCGCGACCTCGACCCCCAGCGCGCGGCAGGCGCCGCGCACGAACGTCGTCTTGCCGGCGCCGAGCTCGCCTGCGACAAACACGATGTCGCCGTCGCGCAGTTCAGCCGCGAGTGCCTCACCAGCCGCCTCGGTCGCGTTGGCGCCAACGCTCTCGAACAGGCGGACCGGCGCGTTCAGAACAACCCCAGCTGCTCGGCCTCCGCAACAGTCTCGCGTGCCGGCTCCGGCGTCTCGGGCGCCGGCGCTTGCTGCGCGGACACCAACTCGCGCGGCAGCGCCGGCGGCGGTGCGAGCGCCAGCACAGCCGGCAGCCGCGCGAAGTCCTCGCGCAGCGTCTCGAGCGTGCGTGGCGTGTAGAGCGCCGCCGCGGGGTGAAACAGCGGATAGATGCGGGCTGTGTGTTCGCCGAACGCGCGCACCTCGGGCTGTCCGTGGACACGCGTGATACCAGCCGGATCGCCGCGTATCAGCTTCGTCGCGAAGTTTCCCAACGTGCAGATCACGCGCGGCTCGATCAGCTCGACCTGGCGCACGAGGTATGGCCGACAGTTCTCTATCTCGCCCAACTGCGGATCGCGATTTCCCGGCGGACGGCACTTGAGCACGTTGGCGATGAATACCTCGGCGCGGCTCAAGCCAATCTCACCGAGCAGCTGCTCGAGCAGCTTGCCGGCGGCGCCAACGAACGGTAGACCCTGCAGGTCCTCGTTGGCTCCCGGCGCCTCACCGACGAACATCAGCTCGGCATCTGCGTTGCCAGCGCCGAACACAACCGAGGTCCGCGTCGCCGCCAGCTCGGCACAGCGCGTGCATTGGCGCGCCGCCATCAGCAGCTCCTTGAGCTCCTCGCGTCGCATCGTCGCGCTCGACATTCAGCGATCGTATTCTGCCGCCGCGCGCCACAGAGTCGTGGCGGCCCGCCCGGCGCGCTAGGCTTCGTGGTGGCCGCAAACCAACCGATGCGGACCCGCTGCAAGTAGTGCCAACCGAAATCGCGACCGGTATCCCCGCTGGGAACTGGACCGAGCAGAATGAACATCTCCAGCCTCCATCGCCGTCCCACGCCGGCAGCGCTCAGCGCCCGCTTGGCTTGCTCCGACCACCGCGGCCTGACGCGGGCTGTGGGCGGACGCGGATGAGGACCGTTCGCACGATCAGCGAGCTGCGCCAGCTGCTGGCCGCCAGCCGGCGCGCGAGGGCGAGCGTCGGGTTGGTCGCGACAATGGGAGCGCTCCACGAGGGCCACCTTTCACTGCTGCACGCAGCTCGCGCCGACTGCGACCTCGTCGTCATGTCGCTGTTCGTCAACCCGACGCAGTTTTCGCCCGAAGAGGACCTAGCGGCCTATCCGCGCAACGAGGCGCGCGACGCACAGCTCGCGGAGCGCGCGGGCGTGGATCTGCTGTTCGCTCCGCCGGTCGAGGAGATCTACCCGCCGGGGTTTGCTACGCGCGTCGTCGTGGCCGGCGAGATCAGCGAGCGCCTTGAGGGCGCTCAGCGCGGGGCCCAGCACTTCGAGGGCGTCGCGACGGTCGTCACGAAGCTGCTGAGCATTGTGGCGCCAGACGCCGCCTACTTCGGCCAGAAGGACGCCCAGCAGGTGCTCGTCGTCAAGCGACTGGTCAGCGATCTTGCGATCCCCACGCGGATCGTCGTCTGCCCGACGGTTCGTGAGGCCGACGGTCTTGCCCGCTCGAGCCGCAACGCCTACCTCACGCCGGCTGACCGGGCGCGAGCCATCGGCATCGTCCGCGCCCTCGACCGCACCGCGGCGCTGATCTCGGACGGCGAGCGCGACAGCGCGGTCGCTGCGGGGATCGCCCGCAACGAGCTCGCCGCCAGCGGCATCGAGCCTGACTACCTCGACATCGTCGACCCCGAGACCTTCACCTCGGTCGCCGAGATCGACGCGCCGGTGCTCGTCGCAGTCGCCGCGCAGGTCGGGGGCGCCCGCCTGATCGACAACGTCATCGCTGACCCAGCTGGCGCCAAACCGACCTTGCCCGCCTGAGCCACGCCCAGCAAAGGAGACACTCACGATGTCAACCATTCCCCGAATCCAGTCCCCCGCGGCGACTGATCGACTGCCGATGACGCTCCCGCGCCTGGCCGAGAAGAAGCGGCTGGGCGAGCCGATCGTGATGGTCACCGCGTACGACTTTCCGAGCGCTCAGATCGTCGAGGAGGCCGGCGTCGACCTCGTGCTCGTCGGCGACTCGGGCGCCGAGGTCGTGCTGGGCTACAGCTCGACCGTCCCGGTCAGCCTTGAGGAGATGCTGATGCTGACCGCCGCGACACGGCGCGGACTGGCAACGCCGCTGCTCGTCGCCGATCTGCCGTTCGGTTCCTACGAGGCATCTGACGAGCAAGCCGTGCTGAGCGCGCAACGCTTCGTCAAGGAGGCCGGCGCGAAGGCCGTAAAGCTCGAGGGTGGGGGCCCGACATCGGTCTCGCGGGTGGGCGCGATCGTCGCCGCAGGGATCCCCGTGATGGGTCATGTCGGCCTCACACCGCAAAGCGCGACGGCGCTCGGCGGGCGCCGTGCGCAGGGCCGTACCGCGGCCCGCGCGCTCGACGTCGCCCGCCAGGCGCGCGCCCTCGAAGCTGCGGGTTGTTTCGCGATCGTCTTCGAGGCGATCCCCGCCGCCGTCGCGACCGAGCTGACCAAGCTTCTCGCTATCCCGGTGATCGGGATCGGCGCCGGCGCCGGCACCGACGGACAGGTCCTCGTGCTCCACGACCTGCTCGGCGTATACCCGGGCCGCGCACCACGCTTCGCCAAGCAGTACGTCGAGCTGCGCTCACAGATGGTCGACGCGGTGAGCGCCTACGCAGACGACGTCCGTGCGCAGCGCTTCCCGGCGAGCGAGCACACGTTCTCGATCGACCCCGACGAACTCGAGGGCTTCAGGGCCGGAATCTCAGATCTGTAGGGCGCTAGCGCTAAGCCGCGGCGGCGGTCGCCAGGCTGCCGCCGCCGCTGCCGCGCTTGCGCCGCATGCGCGGCTCGCCGAGCAGCGGTGCGAGGAAGCGGCCCGTGTAGGACGCGCCGACGGCGGCCACCTCCTCCGGGGTCCCGGCGGCGATCACCAGGCCACCTTCGTCGCCGCCCTCGGGCCCGAGGTCGATCAGCCGATCCGCGCACTTGATCACATCGAGGTTGTGCTCGATCACGACCACCGAGTTACCCGCGTCGACGAGGCGCTGGAGCACGTCGAGCAGGCGCTGCACATCGGCGAAATGAAGACCGGTCGTCGGCTCGTCAAGGATGTAGAGCGTTCGCCCGGTCGCGATCTTCGACAGCTCGGTGGCGAGCTTGACACGTTGCGCCTCGCCGCCCGAGAGCGTCGTCGCCGGCTGGCCGAGGCGGATGTAGCCGAGGCCGACGTCGTCGAGGGTCGCAAGCCTGCGGCGTATCGCCGGGATGTGCTCGAAGAAACGTAGAGCCTCCTCGACCGGCATCTCGAGCACGTCGGCGATCGTCTTGCCCTTGAAGCGAACCTCGAGCGTCTCGCGGTTGTAACGACGACCATGGCACTGCTCGCACGGCACGTAGACATCGGGCAGGAAGTGCATCTCGATGCGGATCTGGCCGTCGCCGCGGCAGACCTCGCAGCGTCCACCCTTGACGTTGAATGAGAAGCGTCCCGGCTTGTAACCGCGCGCCCGAGCCTCGGGGGTCTTTGAGAACAGATCGCGGATCACGTCGAACAAGCCGGTGTAGGTGGCCGGGTTCGAGCGCGGGGTACGGCCGATCGGTGACTGGTCAACGGCGACGATCTTGTCGAGCTGTTCGAGCCCGCGTAGCTCGCGGTGCGCGCCGGGACGCTGCCGCGCGCGGTGCAGGCGGTTCGCGACCGCCTTGTGGAGCACGTCGTTGACGAGCGTCGACTTGCCCGACCCGGACACGCCGGTCACACAGGTCAGCGTCCCGAGCGGCACGCGTACGTCGATCCCTCGCAGGTTGTGCTCGCTCGCCCCGCGAATCTCGACGTAGCCGCTCGGCGTGCGCCGCCGCTCGGGCAGCTCGATCCTGGCGACCCCGGCGAGGAACTGACCGGTCAGCGACTCGGGCACGAGCTCGATCTCGCGCGCGCTGCCCTGCGCGACGATCCGCCCGCCGTGCTCACCGGCGCCGGGCCCGAGGTCCACGATCTGGTCGGCGGCACGCATCGTCTGCTCGTCGTGCTCGACCACGAGCACCGTGTTGCCGAGGTCGCGCAGACGCTCGAGTGTGCCCACTAGCTTGGCGTTGTCGCGCTGGTGCAGGCCGATCGACGGCTCGTCGAGCACGTACAGCACGCCCACCAGTGCCGAGCCGATCTGTGTCGCCAGGCGGATCCGCTGCGCCTCGCCGCCCGACAGCGTGGCGGCCGCGCGATCCATCGAGAGGTAGCCGATGCCGACGTTCTCGAGGAACCGCAAGCGCTCCTCGATCTCGCGCAGCACGAGCCGTGCGATGTGGCGCTCGGTCTCGCTCAGCTGGACGGCAGCGAGCCACTCGAGCGCGCCACGCGCCGACAGCGCGCAGAACTCGCTGATCGGCGTGCCGCCGACGAGCACGGCGAGAGACTCGGGTCGCAGACGCGCGCCATTGCAGTCCGGGCACGGCCGCACGCTCATGTACTCCTCGATGCGCTCGCGCTGGTAGTCGGAATCGGTCTCGCGGTAGCGACGCTCGAGGTTGTGGACGATGCCCTCGAAGCGCGCCGCATAGGAACGCTCGCGTCCGTAGCGGTTGCGGTAGCGGACTTCGACGGGTTCGCCGTTGGTGCCGTAGAGAAAGATGTCGCGCTGCTTGGCCGACAGCGTCCGCCAGGGGCGCTCGACGTCGATCCCGAAGCGTTCGGCGAGAGCCGCAGTCATCTGCTCGTAGTAGCTCGAGCTGCTGCCGGCCCACGGCGCGAGCGCCCCCTGCGCGATCGAGAGGTCCGGGTTAGGAACGACCAGCTCGGGATCGATCTCGAGTTGCGAGCCGAGGCCGGTGCAGCGCTCGCAGGCGCCTTGCGGCGCGTTGAACGAGAAGATCCGCGGCTCGAGCTCCGGCATCGAGGTGCCGCACTTGAGACAGGCGAACTTCTCCGAGAAGGTCAGCGTCTCGCCCTCCGCTTCGAGGTCGCTGTCGCGCGGCACGAGCTTCACCGAGACGATCCCATCGGCGAGCGCCGCGGCGGTCTCGATCGAGTCGACCAGGCGCTTGCGCACGTCGGGCCGCATCACCAGCCGGTCGACTACGACCGACACGTCGTGCTTGACCTTGCGGTCGAGCTCGAGGAAATCGTCGAGGCCGTGCAGCTCGCCGTCGATCAGCACGCGCGTGAAGCCCTCGATGCGGAGGTCCTCGAGCAGCTTGCTGTACTCCCCCTTGCGTCCGCGCACGACCGGCGCGAGCACCATGAAGCGCGTCCCCTCCTCCAGCTCGAGCACCTGGTCGGCGATCTGCTCCAGCGACTGCCCGGTGATCCGCGCCCCGCAGACATGGCAGTGCGGGACGCCGATCCGGGCCCACAGCAGCCGCAGGTAGTCGTAGATCTCGGTCACCGTGCCAACCGTCGAGCGCGGGTTGCGCGACGTCGTCTTCTGATCGATCGAGATCGCCGGCGAGAGCCCCTCGATCGAGTCGACGTCCGGCTTGTCCATCTGGCCGAGAAACTGGCGCGCATAAGCCGAGAGCGACTCGACGTAACGCCGCTGCCCCTCGGCATAGATAGTGTCGAAGGCGAGCGAGGACTTGCCCGATCCGGAGAGCCCGGTGAGCACGACCAAGGCGTCCCGCGGCAGCGTCAGCGAGACGTTCTTGAGGTTATGCTCCCGCGCCCCGGAGACGACGATCTGGTTCGAGGATGCCACGCTGTGTCCATTGTATCGAGACGAACGTACGTTCTACCGCCGGCATGGGCAGCTGACGAACGCGTCCTACTCGCCGCGATCGCGGCGCTCGCAATCGTGGTCCGGTTCGTCGCGATCGACTCGAACCTCTCCAACGACGACGGCTACTCCTACCTAATCGGCTCAGCACCGAGCGTCGACGCATTTCTCAAGCAGCTGGCCGCCAGCGAGAACACGCCGCCGCTCTTCTACCTGCTGCTGACACCGCTTCCGATTGACCATCCCACCTGGCTGCGAATGCCGGCGGCGATCCCCGGCATCCTCGAGGTTATCGCGCTCTACTTCGCCCTGCGGCGACCGCTGGGCGCGCGCGTCGCCCTCGTCGCAGCGCTCGGCGTCGCCGTGGCGCCGCTACTCGTCACCTACGCCAACCTGGCGCGCGGATTCATGCTCGAGGACCTGGCCCTGGTCGTCGCGTTGCTGGCGATCTTGCGGCTCGCCGCCGAGAGCGCGCGGGCGGCCTGGTGGTGGGTCTACTTCGTCGCAGGCGTCGTGGCGGTCTACACCGAGTACGACGCTGCGATCTGCCTCGTGGCGATGGCTGCGACCGCGCTCTGGCTCGGCAAGCCTGATCGGCGACGCCTCGCGCTGGTGGGTTTGCTGTCGCTGCTCACGATCGTGCCCTGGATTCCCGAGATCGTCCGCACGCAGAACCAGGTGAACGTGACGAAGATCGCCCCCGCCTTTCCGGCCCCGTCAGTGCACTCACTGCGCGACCTCGCCGTCACCCTGGCGCTCGGCGAGAATGGCGGGACGAACAGCGCCGCGGGCCGCTGGCTCGAGTTTGCCTGCATCCTGGCGCTCGGCGGGGCGGTGGCGATCGTCCTGCGCCGCGACTGGGCGGCCCGCAGCGCGGGCGCGCGCCACGCGATCATCCTGATCGCGGGCACCGGTACGCTGACGCTGATCGGTCACGCAATCGCGCCGGTAGTCGGCCTCGAGGTCTTCGATCAGCGCTACCTGACGATCCTGATCCCATTCGCCGCCGCGCTCGGGGCGGCCGCACTCGTCGCCGCCGGGTGGCGTTGGTTGATCATCGCGGTGGCCGTCGTGCTCGCTGCCGCCGGTCTCGTCAACACCGCCAAGCGCTACCACCACGAGTGGGAACCCAGCCTGGCGTCGGTCCGTGCCGCCGCGCTCGCGCTGCATCCGAAGACAGTCCTGACCAACAACCCGGTCGTGATCTACTACCTGCGGCGGCTAAGGCCCGTGCTCGATCGGCCGTTCAACCTCGGTCCGGGGCTCGCCGAGTCGTGTGCCCGGCCCTGCCTGATCATCGACGACTCGCGCGTGTTCGGTGGGCCGGTACGTCAAGTCAGCGGCACACGGACCACGATCGTGCCGTTCGTGCTGACCCTCGAGCCCTAGCTGGATGCTCGCTCGCGGTGCACCAAACGCCTTAGGTGTTTGACGCCGCACCTCGGCAGCGTCAAGACCGGCGCAAGGTAGCGCGACATCCGGCCGCTGTCGCAGCTACCGTTTCAGAGGTCGACGGACGCGTCAACCAGCGCTGAGGCAGGGGCAATGACCGATCAGCACATCGACGGCGAGCTACCGCGGGGTCGGAGTGAATCCGTCGATGAGCTGCTGAGCCGCGCGCTGATCGACCGGCACTCCTCGGCCGCCGTCGCGATGCGCGTGGGCGGACTGACACTGTGCCGCCAGCTGACGATCATCTTCCACGGCCGGCGCGACCTCTCGACGATCAACACCTACGTCGCGCTCGGCGAGTACGGCGCCGGTGAGGCGCTCGATCCGGCCGAGCTACTGCGCGTGCCGTGCTATCTCGATCTCGCCGACGCCGCGACCCGGCGCGACGCCGAGCAGCTCTACCGCGAGCAGGCGAGCATCCTGCGAGAGGCAATGCGCGCCGCCGACACCGTGCTCGCGGTCTGGTGGGAGCCTCTGCGCCAACTCGCCGCCTCCCCGGTCAGGGTCGAACAGACGACCAGGACTTACGCCGACCTTCCCGCCCAGCTGCTGATGCCGGTCGCACTGCGCGCCGCCGATCGCGGCATGATCGTCGCCGCGGTCTGTAGCGCGCGCACACTCGCCGAGGGCGCGCCACCGCTCGGGATCGCTTGCGTGCAGCAGGAGGTCTCGCACGTCTACCCGCTGACCGATGATCCCGAGCGCTGCCTCGAGGACTTCTTCGCGCGCGCCGAGGAGCACGCTCACCTGATGGCCGACCGCCTCGCCCACCAGGAGGCCTCGGTCCAACGCTTCCTCGAGATCTCGGCCGAGTAGCGGGTTCGGCTCAACGGGCGGCGCGAGCACGGCTGCCGGACGCGCAGCAGGCCGTCGGGCCGCTACGCCGTGGTGCTCAGCTCGCGCATCGTCTTGCGCAGGTCGCGCAGCTCGTCGCGCAGGCGCGCGGCGTACTCGAAGCGCAGCTCCTCGGCGGCTGCCAGCATTTCTTCCTCGAGCTCGACGGCGAGTTTTTCGAGCTCTGGTGGTGCGAGCTCCGCCGTGGTCGTCGCGCTCGTGCCGCGACGCCGACGCCGCGACGGCGTCTTTGACTCCGCGGAGAGGAACTCGGCGATGTCCGAGACGCCCTTGACGATGCTAGCCGCCGTGATCCCGTGCTCCTCGTTGTAGGCGAGCTGGATCGCCCGCCGGCGATCCGTCTCGTCTAGCGCCGCAGTCATCGCGGCGGTCATCCGGTCGGCGTACATGATCACCGTGCCCTCTATGTTGCGCGCGGCGCGGCCGATCGTTTGGATCAGCGACGTCTCACCGCGCAGAAAGCCCTCCTTGTCGGCGTCGAGAATCGCCACCAGCGAGACCTCGGGCAGATCGAGCCCCTCGCGCAACAGGTTGACGCCGACCAGCACGTCGTACTCGCCGAGCCGCAGGTCGCGGATGATCTGGATCCGCTCGAGCGTGTCGATCTCTGAATGCAGGTAGCGCGTGCGGAAGCCGAGCTCGAGCAGATAGCCCGACAAGTCCTCTGACATCTTTTTGGTCAGTGTTGTGACGAGCACGCGCTCGTCGCGGTCGACACGGCGGCGCACCTCGGCCATCAGGTCATCGATCTGGTTGTGCGTAGTGCGGACCTCCACGTGCGGGTCGACGATGCCGGTCGGACGGACGATCTGCTCGACGACGCGCGCCGAGCGCGTGCGTTCGAACTGGCCCGGTGTCGCCGAGACGAAGACGATCTGCGGCGTCATCTGCAGGAACTCCTCGAAGGTCTGCGGACGGTTGTCGAGCGCGCTCGGCAGGCGAAACCCGTAGTCGACGAGCGTCTGCTTACGCGAGCGGTCGCCCTCGTACATGCCGCCGATCTGGGGCACCGTCTGGTGGGACTCGTCGGTGAAGCAGACGAAATCGCGCGGGAAGTAGTCGAGCAGGCAGTAGGGCCGCTCGCCGGCCTTGCGGCCGTCGATCACGCGCGAGTAGTTCTCGATTCCCGAGCAGAAGCCGACCTCGCGCAGCATCTCCATGTCGTACTGCGTGCGCTGGCGCAGGCGGTGGGACTCGAGCAGCTTGCCCTCGGCGTCGAGCTGCGCGCAGCGCTCGTTCAGCTCCTCGCCGATTTCCGCGACGGCGCGTTCGACCATCCCGTCGGCAACGTTGTAGTGGCTCGCCGGCCAGATCGCGATGTGCTCGAGGTCGGGCGCGAGCAGCTCGCCGGTCAGCGGGTCGAACTCGCTGAGTGCCTCGACTTCGTCGCCGAACAGCGTCGCGCGGTAGGCGGTCTCGGCGTAGGCGGGAAAGACCTCGAGCGTCTCGCCCTTGACGCGGAAGTTGCCGCGGCCGAGAACCTGGTCGTTGCGGTTGTACTGGATCGAGACGAGCTTGCGCAGCAGCGCATCACGGTCGATGGACTCGCCGCGGCGCAGCAGCTGCATGTTGCGCGCATAGGTGTCAGGCGAGCCGAGGCCGTAGATGCACGACACCGAGGCAACGATGATCACGTCGCGTCGCGCGAACACGGCGGCCGTCGCGGCGTGGCGCAGGCGATCGATCTCGGCGTTGACCGAGGAATCCTTCTCGATGTAGAGGTCGCGGTTCGCGACGTAGGCCTCGGGCTGGTAGTAGTCGTAGTAGGAGACGAAGTACTCGACCGCGTTGTCGGGGAAATAGGTCCGAAACTCGTTGCACAGCTGTGCCGCCAGCGTCTTGTTGTGGGCGATCACGAGTGCCGGCCGCTGCACCGCCTCGATCACCCCGGCCATCGTCATCGTCTTGCCGGTCCCGGTCGCTCCGAGCAACGTCGTATAGCGGTCGCCGCGCTCGATCGATTCGGCGATCTCGGTGATCGCCTTCGGTTGATCGGCTGCGGGGGTGAACGCCGAGTCGAGGCGAAACGGAGGCATACAGGCAGTATTCCAAGCGCCCGCCTCCACCTCACCAACACCCTCTATGCTGGGGCGCAGACGCCGCCATTGGCGGCGTCGAGCAGATCAGTGACTCAGCTCGTAGCGGAGCGCCTCGGCGGCCTGCGTTGCGGCGCCACGCAACTCGGTTAGCTGGGAGGCGCTCAGCGGGACGTCGTCGTGCTGGTCCAACTCCAACTTCTGGCAGCAGGCGCCCAGCCTGATCGCGCCGAGACTGGCGCTGCTTCCCTTGAGCTTGTGTGCGACGCGCCTCACCTCGATGCGGTCGCCACGCTCGCTTGCTCCACCGATCTCGGCCACGCATCGCTCCTGCTGCTCATCGAAGCTCTTGATCAGCGTCTCGCACTTCTCTGGCGTGAGCCTGGCGCGAATCTGCGCCAGCGCCGCCAGATCCAGCACGCCGTCGATCCGCTCGGCGGTGGCATCCGCGGCAGATCCGCCGCCCGCATCCTGGCCCTGTGCGTGCGACCCGCTGGCCGGGATGTAGCGCTCGATCACCTGCTCGAGCTCGCTGCGTCGGATCGGCTTGCTCAGGTAATCATCCATCCCTACAGCCAGACAGCGCTCGCGGTCGCCGGGCATCGACAACGCGGTCATCGCGATGATCGGCACGCGGCGGCCGCTTTCGGCTGCGCGGATCTGTCGCGTCGCCTCGAATCCGTCGGCGACCGGCATCTGGCAGTCCATGAAGATCGCCGCGTAGTCCCGGGCGGCCGCCATGTCGATCGCCTGGCCACCGTGCCGCGCAACCTCGGTCTTCAGGCCGAGCACGCTGAGCAGCGTCTCAGCGACCATGCAGTTGATCTCGTTGTCCTCGACGAGCAGCACAACCTGGTCGCGCTCAATACGGCTCGGCTGCTTCGCTCGCTCTGGCGCCGTTCGCGGAGCTCCGCCAGCCAGCGCGTTCGCGATCGCGTCGTAAATCGCCGCTTGGCGCGCTGGCTTGGTCAGCGATGCCGACACGCCGAGGCCGTCGAGGTCCCGCCGTCCTAACGAACCCGAGCTGAGCATCACGATTCGCAGCGCTCCCAGCGCGGGTGACTTGCGGATTTCGCGCGCGAGCTCGATTCCGTTCATGTCCGGCATGTTGAAGTCGAGCAGCGCCAGCTCGAAGGGCTGTCCCTGTTGCGACGCTCGGTGCAGCGCCTCGAGCGCGGCGCTCGGCCGATCGACGCTCTCGTAGGCCACTCCCCAACCGCGCACGTAGTGCTCGAGGATCGTCCGGTTGGTCGCGTTGTCGTCGACGATCAGGATCCGCCGCGCCTGCAGATCGGTGCGCGCGGGAGCCGCCGGTGAGAGATCGGCCACCGCCGGCATCACCGCGGAGAACCAGAACACGCTGCCGCCACCCTCACCGGGTGCGGCTCCGATCTCACCACCCATGAGCTCCACGAGCCGGCGGGAGATGGCGAGGCCGAGCCCCGTCCCACCGTACTGGCGTGTCGTCGATTGATCGGCTTGCGCAAAGGCCTCGAATAACGCCGCCGCGTGCTTCTCGTCGATCCCGATTCCCGTGTCGGCGACCGAGAAGTACAGCCGATCTTCGCCGCGCCCCGCGACGCGCAGCGTCACCTCACCCGCCGCCGTGAACTTGACCGCGTTCGAAAGGAGGTTCAGCAGAATCTGGCGCAGGCGGGCGCGATCGCCGTTCACGCGGATCGGCACCTCGGTGTCGACCCAGTGGCCGATCTGCAGGCCCTTGGAGTGCGCCTGCTCGGCGAGCATCAGCGTTGCCTCCTCGACCGCGTCGCGCAAGTCGAAGTTGGTCGGGTCGAGCTCGAGGTGTCCGGCTTCCATCTTGGAGAAGTCGAGAACATCGCTGATCACCCCCAGGAGCGCCTCACTCGACGTCCCGAGCGCGTTGACATACCCGCTCTGCACGCTGTCCAGCTCGGTGTCGCGCAGCAGATCGGTCATTCCGATCACGCCGTTCAGCGGTGTGCGCAACTCGTGGCTCATGCTCGCGACGAACTCCGACTTCAGCTGCGACGCCTCGAGCGCCTCGGCCCGTGCCGCGAGGGTACGCGAAAAGAGCGCCAGAACGGCGACGGCGAGGAGTGAGATGACGCCGAAGACAATCCATGGCAGCCATAGCGTCCAGCCACCGATCGATGCGAAAACCGTCGCGTTCGGCTCGGCGATGACGTCGCGCCATGGCGTACCCGGCACAGGAGCGACGACGAAGCGCGCCGCTTGGCCGCCTAGCGTGACGCTGCCGTGCGAAGCGCGAGCGACGGCGCGCGCCAGACTCGGGCTCGCCTCGGCGAGCGTACTCGCCGAAGTTTGCGGGCTGGCGGCGATGATGTTGCCGGTGGCGTCGATGAGCAGAACCTCGTGCTGCTTCTGAGCAATCGTGTGCTCAACGAAGATCGACAGCACGCTACCCGCGACGGGATAGGCAACCGCGAACACTCGATGTCCCGCTGGTGTCGGAAACCGAACCGCGATCCCAATCACCGGTTTGCCCGTGATCAGCGCGGTGACCACGTCCGAGACACCCACGCGGCCAGACTCGGCCTCGCTGATGTTGGCGCGCTTGACGGCGACATCGGTACCAACGACAGCAGCGTTGTATGGGACGCTGTCGAGCAGGCGGCCAGAGTTAGCGACGAGAAGCGCGGTGGTGCCACCAAAAGTGGACTCGAGCGTGCCGAGGTTTTTCGAGAAACCAGCTCGCCCGGCGAGGAATCGCTGAGCGACCACCTTCTCGCGCGCCGCCTGCAGCGACACGTACGTCGAGACGAAGCCAGAGGAAGTCGCAGCACGCTCCTGCAGTCGCGTGAGGATGCCGTCTTTCGACTGGGCGCGCGAGAACTCGACGCCGCCCGCCACCAGACCCAGCACCACGAC